>WBZS01000076.1_pt1 | contig 191564 bp, 147 predicted proteins | sample 5204201 | NCBI WGS metagenome assembly WBZS01 (sample SAMN12344357, study PRJNA552823) | activated sludge metagenome | biome: Activated sludge suspended growth; feature: Nitrification reactor; material: Wastewater; isolation source: activated sludge from nitrification reactor of wastewater... | reverse complement strand
CACCGCCGCCTAAAACAACCCAGACCGGCCGCCAACCCCGACACCCCCGGGGCACACAACCACGCCCGCGTCACCAACCGTGGTCACCAACCATTCTCGGACTAGGCAGGGCTCTACGAGCGGGTTACCAGGTGACCCGCAGCTGCTCGAGGAAAGAGTCCAGGACGGCGGCGTCACCGCCGACCGTATAGTCCCCGCCACGGTTCCACAGGCCTGCATAGATGCCGCGGGCGCTGCCGGTGACCCGGGTGCCGACGGTCTCGGACGCCCCGACCCGGGCCGTGCAGCCGTCGGGGGTGAGGGAAATCGTCCACGCGCCGTTCCCGTCGTCGGTGACCACCGCGATCTCCGCCGGCTGCGGACGCCGTGGGCTGTACTTCGCCCGCGGCGCGAAACCGAGCAGCAGCTCGTCGATGCCGTCGCGAGCCAGTGCGGCGGAGAACCACAACTCGTCCCGACGCGGCGCGCGGCCCAGTGTCGCCGCCATCGCGTCGATCGCGTGAACGGTGGTCTCGTGGCACTGCCGCCGCGCCCAGGCCTGCCGCGGCGGGGGAGCGTCGAGCAGGAAGAACGGCACGTCCAGATCCTCGGGTGCGGCGGCCAGCGCGTTCAGCAGATCGACCAGGCCGTCGTCGAGCCACTCCAGCAGGTCGACCGACGTGGACGCCTCGGCCTCCACCTCGTCGTCCGGACGGGCGGGCACGCCGCGTATGGTCGCGGTCGCCCAACGGTGCACCAGCCCCTGATGGGTAACCAGATCGCGCACGGTCCACTCGGGGCAGGTCGGCACGGCGGCCTCCAGTCCGGCTGCTGCGGCGTTGTTGCGCAGCACCGCCGTCGCATCGCCGATTCCCTCGCCGAGATCACGGAACTCCAGGCTGTTGGGCATGTCCCAACCGTAGAGCTTCGGCGTCGATCGGACACAAGTTCGGATGCGATCCGGATCGGGTACCGCTACTGCTGCCCGATCTGGGTCGCTTGCGTCCGTGCCGGCCGGTCGGCGTCCTCGTCGCTCACCCTGACCGGGGGCTCGGGGAACGAGCAGGGCCGAGCCCGATACGGTGCGCGTCGCCGGCACGGAAAGCTGTGTCGTATGACCCAGGACTTCTTCGCCCCTGTTGACAGCGTCTCCAAGCAGGACCGCGACGGCGCCGAGCAGCGCCTCCGTGAGGCATTCCGACTCGGCCGAATGGACGCCGCCGAATTCGAAGCCCGGATGTCTCGGGTGATCACCGCCGACCGGTTGGACGAACTCGCCGCGGCGGTGGATGGCCCGCTGCCCAGTGCGCCGTCCGCATCCGGCTACGGCTATCGCGGTTACGAGCCGTCCGGGCCGATCTCCGGGGAGGTGCTGCCGGCCGGACGCAGCGTCGACCGGAGCAACGTCACCGCTGCCGTGGCGCACCTGTCGGCCTTCCTGTTCTGGCTGTTCGGCCCGCTGGTGGTCTGGGCCATCAGTCCGGTCGGGTCATACGCCAAGCGCGAAGCGGCCAAGGCGTTCAACTGGCAGCTGGTGGCCTCCGTGGTGGGGCTGGCGGCCTCTGTGGTCGGATGGATCCTGCCCGGCGACGGAAACCCGGTGGCCCGGATCTGGATGGTTGCCTGGGTGATCCTCACCATCGTGGGCGCCGTCGGTGCGGTCCGCGGCAAGGACTGGCGCAACCCGGTGCGCGCCTTGGTGCCGTGGGAAGTTTTGTCCGAGCGCAAACGCTGATAAGCTGACATGCTCGTCCGGACCGTGGTGCCGGGCGGGATGACAACTCAACAGGGGGTGACTGGTTTCGACTCGGGACGGTAGTCCCAGGAGAAGCGGGCCGAGGATCCAAGGACATCTCGTTAACGATCCTTGGAAAACCAATAACTGCCGACAATTCTCGCGCAGACTTCGCTCTCGCTGCCTGAGCAGTGACCGAAGGGTCAGCCCGGACGTAGCCTTCCGTCCGGTTACTGGCCTCGTATAGAAGGCTTGCTGAGCCGCCTGGGTTCCAGGGGCGGCTCGGGACTTCACTGGAACTGGGCTTGGCTACCACGTGTTGACGCGAGGGTAGGAGCCGAGAAAACCGCCTAGTCAACTGCGCCCGGAGAAGTCCTGGTTCACCTTCTGAGGACGGGGGTTCGACTCCCCCCACCTCCACCCTGATGACGGGAAAGCCCGCGGCAGTCGCCGCGGGCTTCTTCGCGCCCTGGCGAGCACTATGCGGAGTCGATCAGCTTCCCGCTCTTGGCGACTTCCGGATCGGTGCATGAGGACAGGTCGAAGCAGCACGGGCGACGCTTGCCCGCTCGGAGCTTCGAGATGGTCACCTCGACGCGGCGTCTACGAGTCTCCGGGTTCTTGGTGGCGTTGACCCAGCGCACCCACTCCCAGCGCGCCATCGGGGTGATGTCGGCCCACTCGTCGGTGATGTCGGACGCCTCGGCGAGCGCGGCCTTGAGGTCGGCGGGCAGCTGCGGCTCCGGCCAGGTCTTCGTCGGCGCCACCCGCAACGCGACGGTGTCGTCCGCGGCGAGATCGAGGGACTGCATCAGGTCCCCGCCGAGGGCCACCCAATGGCCGCGCCGGCCGTCCGGCTCGAGGACGGTGTCGAAGGCGTGCCCGTTCAGCGTTCCCTCGACGGCGACTTGGCCGCGGGACGGCAGTTCCGCGCTCGCCTCGGCGGGTAGTCGCACCAGCGTGCGGTCGCCGATTCTCTGCACCTGGCCCTCGAAGCCGATTCTGGTCATGCGTTCAGGTTAGGCGCGGCGCAGGTTGGATGCTTCTCGATTCCTGACCGATTCATCACCTGCGGCATCGCCGCGCGATCAGCCCCTGCGACGCCGTAGGTGGCGCCGTCACTGGGTCCGGGACGTCCGGCTCGCGTCGCTCGATGAGCGCCTCACTCGCGCGGGCTGCGGCGATCGGCGCGCGGGTCGCGGCACCCGCAGCAGGCTGATCGCGGCGCGGAGTCAGCTGCTCTCTTCGGCCGCCGCATCGATGGCATGCTTGGGGCCATGAGGGGGCGAGCATGACGACCGGCGAGGTGACGCCCGGCGTGCTGTTGGTGGCGAGCACCGAACTCGGTGACGGCGTGTTCGATCAGAGCGTGGTGCTGGTGCTCGACTCCGACGAATCCGGCTCGCTCGGCGTCGTGATCAACCGGGAATCGACCATCGACCTGCGCAGCGCACTGCCGGTATGGGCATCGCTGGTCAGCGAGCCGCAGGTGCTCTTCGAGGGCGGCCCGGTCTCGCAGGAGGGCGCGATCTGTCTGGCCTCACCTCAACGGGCGGACGAGGAACCGCCGGGCTGGCGGTCGTTGTTCGACACCGTCGGCCTGCTGCACCTGGACACCCCCGTCGAGATCGCCGAGGGCGCCTATCGCGATCTGCGAATCTTCGCCGGCTACGCCGGGTGGGCGCCCGGCCAGCTGGAGAGCGAACTGGAACAGGGCTGGTGGTACGTGGTGCCGGCCAGCTACGGCGACGTCTACGACCGCGACCCCGACACCCTGTGGCGGCGGGTCTTGCGACGCCAGGGCGGCGACCTGGCGCTGCTGGCCACCTGGACCCCTCATCCCGAGCGGAACTGAGCGGATCGGTCGCCGGGGAAGCTACTCCCTACTCAACGGCGAGCGCTGGGTGGGTGGACCGGGACGCGGTCGACCCTGCCTCCGGGTGAGGTTCGGGCCGCGGGCTACACTGCGGGCACGGTCGGCGTCCGGAACGAGGGGGTGCAGTGTCGGACGGCATGCAGCGCGCACAACGCATCCTGGTGGTCGACGACGACGTCGCTTTGTCCGAGATGCTGCAACTGGTTCTTCGCGCCGACGGTTTCGACGCTTCCTGGTGTAGTTCCGGCCTCCGGGCGGTCGATGCGTTCCGCCGCTATCGACCCGACCTGGTGCTGCTCGACCTGATGCTGCCCGGCCGCGACGGTGTGGACGTCTGCCGCGACATCCGCGCAGTCTCGGGCGTCCCGATCGTGATGCTCACCGCCAAGTCCGACACCCGCGACGTGGTCGAAGGGTTGGAGGCCGGCGCGGACGACTATGTCGCCAAGCCGTTCAAGGTCAAGGAGCTGCTGGCCCGGATCCGCACCCGACTGCGCCGCCACGTCCCCGCCGAGGACACCGGCGTGCTGCAGATCGGGGATCTCACCATCAGCGTCTCCGAACACACGGTCCGTCGCGGCGCGGAACTGCTCGCGCTCACGCCGTTGGAGTTCGACCTGCTGCTGGCGCTGGCCAGGCGTCCGCGCCACGCATTCAGCCGCGAGGTGCTGTTGGAGGAGGTGTGGGGGTACCGGCACGCCTCCGACACTCGGCTGGTCAACGTGCATGTGCAGCGGCTGCGCAGCAAGATCGAGCACGACCCGGAGCACCCCGAGATCATCGTCACCGTCCGCGGAGTCGGCTACCGGGCCGGGGAACCGCGCGAGACCTCATGACCCACGAGGCGGGCGACCGGACCGGGCGCACGCCCTGGTCGCGGTCCCTGCCGTTCCGGGTCGTGGTGACCGCGCTGGTGGCGGCGATGACGGTGCTGGCCGGGACCGGCTGGTTCCTGATGGACCAGTCCTCCCGCGGCATCCTCGACGGCAAGCGCCAGGCGAGCCTCGCCGAGGCGTCCGTGGTGCTGGACGGCATGCAGCGCGATCTGCGCACCCTCAACCCGCGTACGGCATCGCTGAACGAGCGGCTCACCCAGTTGGCCCGGGACGCCGCCTACCGCGGTTCGGTCGGCAACCAGTACTACGTGGTGGTCGCCGGACCGGTCTCCGACATCGGCTCGGCCGGGGTGGGAAACGACAGCGTGCCCGAGTCGCTGCGGCGTGCCGTCCTGGGCGCTGACGGCATCTACTCCACGCCCACCGAGATCGGGTTCACCGATGCCCGTCCGGCGGTTCCCGGCCTGGCCATCGGTTCCGCACTGACCGCGCCCGGAGGCAACCGGTACCCGGTGTACTTTCTGTTCACCCAACAGCCGGAGGCCGACACCCTGGTGGTGGTGCAGCGTGCCACCGTGGTGGCCGGCCTGATCGTGCTGGTCGGCGTGGTCGCCACCGTCTATCTGATCGCGGTACAGGTGCTGCGGCCGATCCGCGCGGCCCGGCTGGCCGCCGAACGGCTGGCGTCGGGTCACCTGGACGACCGGATGGCGGTGCGGGGCACCGAGGACCTCGCCGGCCTGGCCCGGTCGATGAACCACATGGCGACCGAGTTGGACCGCAAGATCACCGAACTGGAGGACCTCTCCCAGGTGCAACAGCAGTTCGTGTCGGACGTCTCGCACGAGCTGCGCACCCCGCTCACCACGGTCCGGATGGCCGCCGACGTCCTGTACGGCCAGCGCGGCGAGTTCGACCCGCTCGCGACGCGAAGCACCGAACTGCTGTCGGCCGAGCTCGACCGCTTCGAAGAATTGCTGACCGATCTGCTCGAAATCAGCAGGTTCGACGCCGGGGCCGCCGAACTGAGCCTGGAGGACGGCGACCTGGCTCAGATCGCCGCCGAGGAACTCGCCGCCCAGAGCCGGCTGGCCCAGCAGCATGGGATCACGTTGCAGCTGGACGCCCCGACGGCCTGCCTGGCCGAGATGGATCCCCGCCGGATCCGGCGGATCCTGCGCAATCTGATCACCAACGCCATCGAGCACGGCGAGGGGCGTCCGGTCAGTGTGCACGTGCGCGCCGACGACTTGGCCGTGGCCGTCGCGGTCCGCGACCATGGGGTGGGTTTCAGCGCAGCCGAGGCACACCTGGTCTTCAACCGGTTCTGGCGCGCCGACCCTGCCCGTCGCCGGACGGTCGGCGGCAGCGGTCTCGGCCTGGCGATCGCGCTGGGCGACGCGCGCCTGCACAACGGCTGGTTGAACGCCTGGGGGCGTCTCGGGCAGGGTGCGCAGTTCCGGCTCACCCTGCCGCGCAAGGCGGGGGAGAGCTTCGTCTCCTCGCCGTGGCCGGTGGTGCCGGACGACGCGGAGGTGTCGGCGTGACGGGGCCGTCGGGCTCCCGGTCGTCCGGGCTGCTCCGGAGTCGGCGCGGCCGGCGCCGGTCGGTGGCCGGGATGCTGGCCGCGCTGTGTGCGTCGGTGCTGCTGGCCGGCTGCGTGACGGTGCCGACCAGCGGGCCGGTGGAGCGGCACGCGCCGGCCGAGCAGCAGGCGAACCCCGGGGTGGACATCGCCCCGGTGCCGCCGGCGCGGGGTGCCTCGCCGGGCCTGATCGTGGAGGGCTTCCTGCATGCGATGGCGACCTACCAGCCGGGCTATGCGGTGGCCCGCCAGTTCCTCACCCCGGAGGCGGCCGCTGTGTGGCGGCCCGAGTCGGGCGTCGAGATCTACGCCGGCGGGTACCCGCCGCAGGTCAGCGATGCGGGTGTGGTGCTGACCGCACCGCTGGTGGGCACTCTCGATCCGCGGGGCACTTTCACCCCCGGCGACACTCCCTACTTGCACGACTTCGGGTTGGTCCGGGACGCCGAGAATCAGTGGCGGATCTCCCGCCCGCCGCGCGGCCTGCTGGTGTCGCAGTCGCTGTTCACCGGCTCCTGGGTGCGATCCGATGTCTGCTTCTGGGACGTCACCGGCCAATGGCTGGTGCCCGACCCGCGATTCTTCCCGTCCGGCGCCACCGGCCTGCTGGCGACCGCACGGGCTGTCCTCGCCGGGCCTGCACCGGCTGTGGCCGCTGCGTACATGGCCGCGCGCCCGAAGGACGTCGAGGTGTCCTCGGCCAGCCTCGGGGCCGGCGGGGTGGCGAGCGTGGACGTGACCGGTGACACCAACGCCCTGGACGCCGCGGCGCGCCGCCGACTGGCCGCCGAGCTGGTCTGGTCGTTGTCCTCGCTGGAGGGTGTGCTCGGGGTGCGGGTGCGTGGCAACGGGGTGGTCTGGGAGGTGGGCGGCGGCTCGGAGGTCCTCACCGTCACGGAGTTCCAGGAGGGGGCGCCGGTCCCGGCCAATCCCGGCGATGGCGTGTACCTGTTGCGTGGCGATTCCGTCGAGCGGGCCACCTGGAGCGATCCGCTCGCCGCACCGCAACCGATCGCCGGCACCACCCCGCCGGCCAGCGCGCTCGCCGTCCGCACCGATGGGCAGGTCCTCGCTCTGGTCACCGACAAGGGCACCCGGGTGCGGAGCGTCACCGTGCGCGACGGGGAGAGCCGCGAGGAAATCACCGACACGGGCATCACCGGCGTCCGCTGGACCAGGCAGGGTGAGTTGTGGGCCATGCTCGATCGACCGCGGGACAGCCGGCTGCGCGCGATCAGGGACGGTCGTGAGATCCCGGTGGACGCCGCGGGCGTCCCGGCGGGTCGAATACGCAGCTTCGCTCCGGCTCCGGACGGCGTGCGGGTGGCGCTCGTGATCGAGAGCCAGGGCCGCACGATCCTCGGAGTGGCGGACATCGTCCGTGGCCCGGCGGGAGTGAGCCTCTCGGGCTGGCGGCAGCTGACGCCGTCCAGCTGGGCGCGAAGCAACCAGCCACCCGTCGATGTCGGCTGGGCGGGTGCCGCCGAGCTTCTGGTGCTCCTGGGAGGGCCGCCCTCGGCGCGGGTGATCAGCGTGGACAGCGAAGGCGCGGTGGCCACGGACATCCGTCCCAACGACACCGCGGCGCTGGTGCAGCTGGCCTCCGCACCGTCGGGACGCGCGGTGCTGCGCGGGCCGGACGGCCAGACCTGGCGCTTCGTGGACGGCTTCACCTGGGAGCCCTGGATGGACCGGGTGGGCGCGGTGTCGTTGCCGTGAACCGAGGCTGTGGATAACCCGATCCGGACGCGGGATTCGCTGCACACTCAGACGATGACATGGCGCGGGCTGCTGGACGCCGCCGCGGACCTGGCCTGGGGCGGCAGCTGCGCGGGGTGCGGACGGGCGGGCCCGGTCTGCTGCCCGACATGTGCCCAGGCCGTCCGTGGCGAGGTGCCCAGGCCTGTGCCGCTGGACGACCTGGCGGGCCAGGTGTGGGCGCGAGGGGAGTACGCCGACGAACTCCGCGCCCTGATCCTGGCCTGCAAGGAGCGGCAGGGCCTGGGATTGGTGCCGCTGCTGACCGAACTCGTTGTGGGCAGCACGGCGGCGGTGCTGCGGGAGGGCTGGCGCGACGGGCCTGTGATGCTGACGCCGATCCCATCGACGCGCGCTGCCGTCGCCGCCCGCGGGTTCGATCTGACCTGGCTGCTGGCCCGCGGCGTAGCCCGGCGACTGCGCCGGCTGGGCATGGAGACCCGTCCCCGGCGTGGCCTCACGCTGGTCTCCGGAACCCGCGATCAGGTGGGGCTCGGCGTCGCTGACCGGGCCGCCAACCGGCAACACAGCCTGCGCGCGCTGCCGAGTTCACCGGCCCAGGTGGTGCTGGTCGACGACATCATCACCACCGGTGCTACGGTGACGGCCGCGACCCGCGAACTGCACGCACTGGGACACCAGGTGATCGGCGTGGGTGTCATCGCGGCCACGGCTCGTCGGGACGGGCGTCGGTGGAGGTCACCGTGAGACTGCCGGTCGAGCTTATCGATACCCTCGCCAACGACTGACAACGGGTTTCGGCAACCTCAATCAGCGCTGCGGGTCCTAGGCGCTCTGCTCGGCGGCGGTCTCCACGTCCAGGTGGATGACGCCGTAGTCGTAGGCCTTCCGGCGGTAGACGACGCTGGGCGCGCCGGACTCGGCGTCCACGTAGAGGAAGAAGTCGTGGCCGACGAGTTCCATCTCGTCCAGCGCCTGCGCCAGGGTCAGCGGGGTGGCCTTGAACAGCTTCTCGCGGACCACCAGCGGACCGTCGCCATGCACCTCCAGCCCGGCGATCTTACGGATCTCGGGACGGTCCTCGTCGCGCTGCGGGCTGGGCAGCGGCGGCGGGGCGCCGAACTGCTGACCGGCCCGCAGTCCGCGGTGCACCTTGCGGCGGTCGGCCGCCCGGCGCAGCTGGGACTTGAGCCGGTCGAGGGCATGCTCGAAGGCGATCAGCTTCTCGTCGGCATTGGCCTCGGCGCGGACCACCGGGCCGCGGCTGCGCAGGGTTATCTCCACCGTGGTCGCCTGGTCGGGTTGTCGGGAGTGCGGGTTCGCCGACACCTGGACCTCGACCCGGATGACCCGATCCCGCAACTTCTCGACGCCGCGCAGTCGTTCGGTGACGCGCCCGCGGAAATCGTCGCTGATCTGGCAATGCCGGCCGGTGACGAGAACGTCCACTGCAACCTCCTGATCGATCGGGCCCGGCTCGTCGAGCCGGGCGGAACCCGAAAGACGCCTGGCACTACCTCTGCTGCGAGGTTCGTGGCCCTGGCGCCAGACGTCCAACTTACTGGCGCACCCTGCGCTTTACCAGGCTCTCACCTGTGCGTCGCTGATTGGTGCGCAATACAGCTGTAACACCCCGAAATCGTGGCGTAACCGGGCTCGAACTCCGACGAAACACCGAAGGGTGATCGTTGCGGCATGACCCTGTTAGAACTCAACTCCGGCGACACCGCCTGGATCCTGATCAGTGCCGCACTGGTGCTGCTCATGACCCCCGGTCTCGCCTTCTTCTACGGTGGCATGGTCCGTGCCAAGGGCGTCCTGAACATGATGATGATGAGCTTCATCTCGATGGGTGTGATCGGCGTCCTGTGGGTACTCTTCGGCTACAGCATGGCGTTCGGCAACTCAGTCGGCGGTGCCGGCATCATCGGCAACCCGTTCGAGTTCGCCGGCCTGGAGAGCCTGCTCACCAATGATCCCGAGGCCAGCTACCCGGCCCTGGCGTTCGTCGCCTTCCAGGCCTGCTTCGCCATCATCACCGTCGCACTCGTCTCCGGCGCGATCGCCGACCGGGCCTCGTTCGGCGGCTGGACGCTGTTCGCCGTCCTGTGGGGCACGCTGGTCTACTTCCCGGCCGCCCACTGGGTGTTCGCCTTCAGCAACCCGGACACCGGCGTGGTCGGCGGATGGATCGCCAATCAGATCGAGGCGATCGACTTCGCCGGCGGCACCGCCATTCACATCAACGCCGGCACCGCCGCGCTCGCTCTCGCTCTGGTGGTCGGCCCGCGGATCGGTTTCGGCACCAAGCCGATGCGGCCGCACAACATGACCCTGGTCATGCTCGGCGCAGCGCTGCTGTGGTTCGGCTGGTTCGGCTTCAACGCCGGTTCCGCCGTGGCCGCCAACGGCCTGGCCAGCCTGGCCTGGGTGAACACCTTGGCCGCCACCGCCGCCGCGATGCTCGGCTGGCTGATCGTCGAGAAGCTGCGGGACGGCCACGCCACGTCGCTCGGTGCGGCGTCCGGAATCGTCGCGGGCCTGGTCGGGATCACCCCGGCGGCCGGCGCGGTCAGTCCGATCGGCGCGCTCATCCTCGGCCTGGTTGCCGGCGTGGCCTGTGCCTACGCGGTCGGCCTCAAGTTCAAGTTCGGCTTCGACGACTCGCTGGACGTCGTGGGCGTCCACCTGGTGGGTGGCCTGGTTGGCACCCTGCTGATCGGCTTCCTGGCCGATCCTGCGACCTCCGGTGACCCGACCGACCCGGCAGTGGCGGGCCTCTTCTACGGCGGCGGCTTCGATCAGCTGTGGCGGCAGGCGGTGGGTGCGTTCGCGGTGATGGCCTTCTCGTTCGTGATGAGCTACCTGATCGCCCTCGTGGTCAAGCACACCGTCGGCTGGCGGGTATCGACCTCCGACGAGCTGGGCGGCATCGACCTGGCCGAGCACAGCGAGGCCGGCTACGACCTGAGCCCGGTGTACTACTCAAGCCGGGTCGGGCACACGCTGGTGCTCACCAAGGACGACTTCCCAGAGAACGACAAGACGGGAGCTATGAAGTGAAGCTGGTAACCGCCATCATCCAGCCCGAGATGCTGGAGCAGACCCAGAAGGCACTCGTCCGGCACGGCGTCGGCGGCATGACCATCAGCGAGGTCTCCGGCTACGGCCGCCAGCAGGGCCACGTCGAGGTCTACCGCGGCGAGGAATACACCATCGACTTCATCGTCAAGGTGCGGCTCGAGATCCTGGTCGACGAGCCCGAGGTCGAGGAGGTCGTCCAGGTGATCGCCGGCGCGGCCCGCACCGGATCGGTCGGCGACGGCAAGGTCTGGGTCGTCCCGGTCGAGAACGTCGTCCGCGTCCGCACCGGCGAAAGCGGCCTCGCGGCCGTCTGAGTCAACAGTCACTACTAGACCTGGGGGGACCCGCAACAGCGTGGTGGAGGACGGGGCTCCGAGTTCGCTCGGAGCCCTGTTTCCGCGTCCCGGGGGTGGGTATCCGGTGGTAGGTGGTACGGGGGGACGGTTCTTTTCGGTCCACTTTCGGTACGGGGGGACGGTTCTCTTCGGTCCACTTTCGGTACGGGGGGACGGTTCTTTTCGGTCCACTTTCGATGTGATCGGTGTGCCAGGTCAGCGCCCATCCGCCACCCAGCGACTGAGTTATCCACAGGGCGGCAGAAAGATCACCGCAGCTGACGGGTTCGCTCTTAGGCTCAGAGCGATCACCGAAGAGGCGGAGGTGCCCGATGACTCGACAACCCAGAAGACCATCTGAGACCGGCGTCCACCACGTCATGCTGCGTGGAGTGAACCGCGATGTCATCTTCCTTGAGGACGAAGACTTCGAGCACTTCCTGCGGGCCCTGCACGATACGAAGACGGCCTCGGGCAGTGCCGTTCTGGCGTACTGCCTGATGACGAATCACGTCCACTTGGTGCTGCACACCGAGAGGGAGCCGATCGGCGCGGTGATGAAGCGCCTCGGCGTCCGCTACGCGAGCTGGTTCAATCGCAAGTACGGACGCGTCGGGCACGTCTTTCAGGATCGTTTCGCCAGCAAACCCGTCGAAGACGATGCCTACCTGACCGCTGTGCTTCCGTACATCTGGAACAACCCGGTGGTAGCGGGGATCGTGGGGCGGCCCGAGGAGTACCAGTGGAGCAGTCGCCGCTGGCTGGGTTGCGTATCGCCGCTGCTCGACCACGAACTCCTGAGCCGACTGCTCGCGGTGGACGTCGAGGAGTTGGCGAATGCGCACGCTGCCGACGGCGTCCAGCTCGACCTGCTCAAACCTCTCCGCTACACGCCGGCTGACGCTGCCGCGCTGTTGCACGCGGCGTCCGGGATCAGGACGCCGCGGGAGTTCCATGCGCTGTCCCGGGATCGTCAGCGTCGCGTGGTCCGGGAACTCAGGACTCGAGGAGTCTCGTACTCCATGATCGCGCGGGTAGTGGGACGGCCGAAGTCGACAGTGGTGCGCATGCACGTCGCGTGATTTGGGTGGGGAGGAGCGCGCGGTGGTGGACCGAAAAGAACCGTCCCTTCGTGCCGAAGTGGACCGAAAAGAACCGTCCCCTCGTGCCGGACGCGGGGCGTGGGAGTCTGTCGGTGCGGCTGGCTAACATGCGGCCATGCCGACGTTGAGTATCGCCCAGGCGCGACGAATCGCGCTCGCCGCGCAGGGCTTCGGACGGCCACGGCCGTCCGGGCCGGTGACGATGGGGCACGTGCAGCGGGTCATCGACAGGGTGGGGCAGTTCCAGATCGACTCGGTGAATGTGGCCGTGCGGGCGCACTACATGCCGTTGTTCAGCAGGCTCGGCAGCTACGACCCGGCTCTGCTCGACCGGGCTGCCGGACGTGGGCCGCGCCGGCTCTTCGAATACTGGGCGCACGCTGCCTGCCTGATCGATGTCGCCCTGCAGCCCGCGTTCCGCAGGGCGATGCGGATCCGCGCCGCCCGCGAGCGGGAGTCGCTGGACCACATCCTGGAGAGTAAGCCGGATCTTCTCGACCGGGTGCTCGCCGACCTGGCGCAGGACGGGCCGCTGTCGGCTCGGCAGATCGAGAACAGCGAGGTCCGGCGCAAGGATCACTGGGGCTGGAACTGGTCCGAGGCCAAACACGTCCTGGAGTTCCTCTTCGACAGCGGCACCGTCAGCGTTGCCAGCCGCAATCCGGCCTTCGAGCGGCGCTACGACCTGATCGAACGGGTGTTGCCCGCCGCGGTGCTGGCCCAGCCCGATCCCAGCGATGAGGATTCCATCGACACCCTGGTGTCGCGCTCGGCGACGGCCCTCGGAGTGGCAGACCTCAAGGCCCTGTCCGACTACTTCTACCTACCGACCGTCGCTGTCCGGGAGTCCATCGGACGGCTGGCGGCCTCCGGCGTCGTTGAGCCGGTGACGGTGGCGGGCTTGTCGCAGCAGTTCTGGCTGACCGGCGGCGCGCGGCGGCCGAGGCGGCTGGACGGCCAGGCGCTGATCGCTCCCTTCGACACCCTGGTGCACCACCGGCCGCGCGTCCTGCAACTGTTCGGCGTCCACTACCGGCTCGGCATCTACACCCCGGCCGCCCAGCGCGACTACGGTTACTACGTGTACCTGTTCCTGGCCGACGACGAACTGGTGGCCAGGGTCGACCTGAAGGCTGACCGGGCGCTGGGCGTCCTGCAGGTCCAATCGGCGTGGCTGGAGGAGGCCGCCGAAGCACGTCGCGCCGAGGTGGCGTCCCGGCTGCGCCACGAGCTGCGGCTGATGGCGGACTGGCTGGGCCTCGCAGCCATGCTGGTCACCGATCACGGCACGCTGGCGCGTGACCTCGCCGCCGTCTGCTGATCACAAGTTGGTTCGAGACCCGTCTTCCGTTGGTCGAGAGCCCGGTCATCTCCACCGGCGAGAGAGAGTCGGTTTCGTCAAACCCAACCGGCATCAGCCGGTGACGGCGAGGGCATCGATCTCGACCAGCATCACCTCGTGCGGCAGGTCGACGAAGACGGTCGTCCGGCAAGGCAGTTGGCCGCTGGGGCAGTTCTCTTCGACGAACTCGCCGTACACCTCGTTCATCGCTGGGAAGTCCTCCCGCTTGGTCAGGTAGACACGGAACATGATCACGTCTTCGACCGACGAGCCGCCGGCGCGCAGGATCGCCTTCACGTTCTCCAGGGTTTGCCGGGTCTGCGTCCGGACGTCGCCGGAGCCGATGTAGCTGTTGCTGACCGGATCCACCGGACCCTGGCCGGAGACCTGGAACAGGCCGCCCTTCTTCACCCCCTGCGAGAACACGTGGGCCGGGGCGGGTGCGTCGGCGGTGAAGACGATTTCCTTGGTCATCTATCGGGTCCTTTCGGTGCAATCCAGCCGAGGTCGGCAGAAATATCCTCGGCGCAGGCGGAGATATCGGGGATGAGATCACGAATGTCGCCGCTACCGCCGAGCAGCACCGACGGTACCGAGCACGAGACCGCCGCCACCGTGGCTCCCCGGGCGTCGCGCACCCCGACCGCGGCGCAATGCACGAACTCCTCGTGCTCGGCCAGATCGACTGCCCAGCCCCGGCGAGCGACGGCGTCCAGCTCGGCGAGCAGCACGTCCGGTTTGGTGATGGTGCGCGCGGTGAGCGGCCGGTAGCCCAGGCCCGCCGCCACGCTTTCGCGGCGTTCGGCCGGCAATCCCGCGAGCAGCACCTTCGACACCGCGGCCGCATGCAGTGCCGCGGTCAGCCCGATTCGTGAGTACATGCGCACCGGCTGGCGGGATTCGACCTTGTCCAGGTAGATCACGTCCGGGCCCTCGAAAGCGGCCAGATGTACGGTGTGTCCGGTCCGGGCGGCGAGTTTCACCAGGTGCGGACGGGCGATCGTGCGGATGTCGCGCTGCTCCAGGGCCAGCGCGGACAACTCGAAGAACCGCGGTCCGAGCAGGTAGCGGTGCTGCGAGTCGCGAACCACGAACGCCTGCGCTTGGAGGCTGTGCAGCAGCCGCATCACGGTCGTCTTGTGCACCGGTGCGTCGCGGGCAAGCTCGTCGAGCGAACGGGGCCCGGCGGCGAGCTGAGCGAGCAGGTCGAGCGCCCGCCGCACGCTCTGACTCATCGGGACTCCGCTCGCCGGGCCAATATCTATTGACGCTGGGGAGGCTCAATGCTAGATATGGGCAGGCAAATCATGCAATCACGATTGCACAATCTGCAACGTACAGCGCCGAGTGGTCCCGGATAACACCCAGAGGTCCCGCCTTGACATGGACGTCACCCGACCGAACGACGCTCTGTGAAAGAAGGGTGTGGCAGTCATGGGCGAGGGTCAATCCCCGCGGCTCGGAATGGATCGCACCACGGTGGCCGATCTCGAGACCGAGGTGCTGGACTGGCGCCACAAGGCGATCCCCGCGACCCAGCACGGGCGGACGGCGGCGGAGTTCGGTGCCGGGTCGGTGCGCCTGTCGGACCTGCAGACCCCGCTGCTCACCCTGGACGCCGCCGCGCTCGACGGCAACATCGCGAAGATGGCGCGCTGGTGCGCCGAGCACGGTGTCGGGCTGGCGCCGCACGGGAAGACGACGATGGCCCCCGCGCTGTGGGCGGCCCAGCTTGAGGCCGGCGCCTGGGGGATCACGGTCGCCAACGCGGCCCAGCTGCGGGTCGCCCGCCGCTTCGGCGTCCGGACCCTGATGCTCGCCAACAGCCTGAGCGACCCGTCCGCGATCCGGTGGGTGGCGGACGAGGTTGTGGCCGGCGCCCGGATCGTCTCGTGGGTGGATTCGGTGGCCGGCGTCGACCGGCTGCAGCGCGTCCTGGACGCCGCGGGCGCGGGTCCGCTGGAGGTTCTGGTCGAGATCGGCGGACGCGGCGGCCGAACCGGCGCCCGCGGTGTGGACGCCGCGCGCGAGGTCGCCGAGACGGTGCGGACGGCGTCCCGGCTGCGGCTGGGCGGCGTCGGCGGGTACGAAGGCGCGCTCGCGCACAGCTGGGACGAGGCGGGGCTCAGCGCGGTCCGTGGCTATCTCGGCGACTTCCGTCGGCTGCACGAGGACCTTTCGGCCGACCTGGCCTACGAGACGGACGAGGTGATCCTGACCGCAGGCGGCAGCGCGTATTTCGACGACGTGGTCGAGATCCTCGGCCCCTGCGCCGGTTCCGGCGTCGAGGTGATTCTGCGCAGCGGCGCCTACGTGATCCACGACGACGGGTTCTACCGCGGCATTTCGCCGCTCTCCCGCCGCGACCCGGACGCCGGTGACGCGTTCGTCTCGGCGATGCGGTTCTGGGCGCGGGTGGTGTCCCGTACCGAACCCGACCTGGCGATCCTGGAGGGCGGCAAGCGCGACCTGCCGTTCGATGAGGGCCTGCCGATTCCGCTGGGCATCGGACAGGAACTCGGCCAGCCGCTCCAGCCGCTGCCCGGTGCGGCGATCACCGCGGTGAACGATCAGCATGCGTTCCTGCGCTACCCCGACGAACTCGACGTGCGACCCGGCGACGTGGTGCTGCTCGGCCTGTCGCACCCGTGTACCGCGTTGGACAAGTGGACACTGATGCCGGTGCTCGACAGCGTTGCCGACCCGGTCGACCCCGTCGTCGTCGGCACCGTCCGGACCTTCTTCTGAGGGGAGCCAGAGATGACCAGCTTGGTGATCGGCAACGTCACCGTCGTGGACGGCACCGGCGAGCCCCGCTACATCGCGGACGTCGCGATCGCCGACGGCCGGATCACCCGGATCGCCGACCCTGGGACGCTGGCCGGATCCGGCACGATGATCGACGGCACCGGCCTGGTGCTCAGCCCGGGGTTCATCGACATGCACGCGCACTCCGACCTGCAGCTGCTGGTCACCCCCGACCACTACGCCAAGCTCAGCCAAGGCGTCACCACCGAACTGCTCGGCCAGGACGGCCTGTCCTATGCACCCGTCGACGGGCCCACCCTGGACGGCGTCCGCAGGCAGATCGCCGGCTGGAACTCCAATCCGGACGACTTCGACTGGGGCTGGCGCACGGTGGGGGAGTACCTTGACCGGCTGGATCGTCCGGACGCCGACGGCAACCGGATCGCCACCAATGCCGCCTACCTGATTCCGCAGGGCACCCTGCGTGCGCTGGTGGTCGGCTTCGACGACCGTCCGGCCAGCCCCGATGAAATCGCGGAGCAACAGCAGGTCATCCGCGACAGCATGGCCCAGGGTGCGATCGGCATGTCGTCCGGCCTCACCTACACCCCCGGCATGTATGCCGACACCGCCGAACTCGAGGCGCTGCTGACCACCGTCGGTGAGCTGGGCGGCTTCTACGACCCGCACCAGCGCTCCTACGGCAAGGGTGCGCTGGAGGCCTACGCCGAGATGATCGAGCTGAGCCGGGCCACCGGCTGCCCGCTGCATCTGGCCCACGCGACGATGAACTTCGGGGTCAACAAGGGCCGTGCCCCCGAGCTGCTGGCGCTGATCGACGCCGCCCGCGCCGACGGCGTCGACATCACCCTCGACACCTACCCCTACCTGCCCGGCGCCACCACGCTGGCCGCGGTGCTGCCCAGCTGGAGCGCGTCCGGCGGCATCGACGCCACCCTGGAGCGGCTGCAGAACCCGGAGACGCTCGCCCGGATCCGCCAAGCCCTCGAAGTCGACGGCTCGGACGGCTGCCACGGCGTGATCGCCGAATGGGAGACCCTGGAGATCAGCGGCGTCCAGAACCCCGAGCTGGACGACATCGTCGGCAAGACCGTCGAGCAGATCGCCGCCGAGCGTGGTGCCGAGCCGTTCGACACCTTCGTCGACATCCTCGTCCGCGACCGTTGCGGCACCGGCATCCTGCAGCACGTCGGCCATGAAGAGAATGTCCGGGCGATCATGGTCCACCCCGTCCACACCGGCGGCAGCGACGGGCTGCTGGTCGGCGGCAAGCCCCACCCGCGGGCGTGGGGGACCTTCCCGCGCTATCTCGGCCACTACTGCCGCGAACTCGGGTTGATGTCCCTGGAAGAGACCGTCAACCATCTCACCGGACGCCCCGCCGCCCGGCTCAAGCTGGTCGACCGCGGCCTGATCCGCGAGGGCTACGCCGCCGACCTGGTGCTGTTCGACCCCGACACGATCGCTGACACCGCGACCTTCGCCGAGCCTCGGCAGCCGGCGGCCGGCGTCCGCTATGTGTTCGTCAACGGTGTCGCCGCGATCGCGGACGGCGCACCGACCGGTGCCCGGGCCGGACGAGCCCTGCGCCGCACCGAGAAGGGGACCGCCAGCCGGGACGGCTGAGACCCCACCACCCGATGTCCGGACGTCTCAGCCGCGCTGACCCTGCCCGGTCACCCCAACCATCGAATGGAGAAACATGGACGCCTTCCTCACCTGGCTCCGCCATGACACGGCAGGTCTACTCACCCTGGCCGGGCTCGGCATCGCACTCCTGCTGTTCCTGATCATCAAGTTGAAGGTCGAACCCTTCATCGCACTCGTGGGCGTCGGCGTGCTGGTGGCGCTGGCCGGCGGCGTGAGCATTCCCGACCTGGTCGGTACCCCGATCAAGAGTTCGGACGCCCTGATCGAGAAGGGCTTCGCCGGCATCCTCGGCCACATCACCTTGATCATCGGCCTCGGTACCGTGCTCGGCGCGATCCTGGAACGATCAGGTGGCGCCGAGGTGCTGCTCGGAAAGCTGGTCGGCATCTTCGGCGAGAAGGGCACCCCGCTCGCCATGGGCATCACCGGCTTCGTGCTGGGCATTCCGGTCTTCTTCGACATCGGCATCTTCGTGCTGGCGCCGCTGATCTACGTCGCCGCCGTCCGGGGCGGGAAGTCGCTGGTGCTGTACGCGCTGCCGCTGCTCGCCGGCCTGTCGATCACCCATGCGTTCCTGCCGCCGCACCCCGGACCGGTCGCGGCAGCGGGACTGTTCCATGTCGAACTGGGCTGGATCATCATCATGGGCCTGGCCTGCGGCATTCCGGCCTGGTTCGTCGGCGGCATCCTGTGGGGCACCTGGATCGGCAATCGGGTGATGGTGGAGGTTCCCGAGGATCGCATCGTTCCCGAAGCCGAGGAGGCCAAGGGTCACGAGCCGAGCATCGGCGTCGTGCTCTTCGTCATCGGCCTGCCGATGATCCTGATCCTGGGTGGCACCTTCGGCAACATCTTCGCCCCCGAGGGTGCGCTGCGCGACACGCTGATCTTCTTCGGCAACCCCGGCATCGCCCTTACCGTCGCGGTGTTGATGGCCATGTGGCTGCTGGGCTTCCGGCAGGGCATGAGCGCCGAGGAGCTCGGCGAGCTCAGCGGCTCGTCGCTGAAGCCGATCGGCATGATCCTGCTGGTGGTCGGTGCCGGTGCCTTCTTCGGTGCCGTCCTGGCCGCCACCGGCGTCGGAAAGGCGGTCGCCGGCACGCTGGCCGCCGCGGGCCTGCCGATCATCGTCTCGGCCTATGTGATCGCCTGCGGCATGCGGATCGCGCAGGGCTCGGCGACGGTGGCGATCGTCACCACCGGCGGCATCCTGGCGCCGGTGCTGACCACCGGGGAGTACTCGCAGCCGCAGCTGGCGCTCATCGTGATGGCGATCTCGGCCGGTTCGATCATCGCCAGTCACGTCAACGACGGCGGCTTCTGGATCATCGCGAAGTACTTCAACATGACCGTGAAGCAGACCCTGCAGACCTGGACGGTGCTGGAGACCGTGCTGTCGGTCGTCGGCTTCGCGATGGCCTCGTTGTTGTTCCTCGTCGTCCGATAGCTCCTGAGCCCTCCACGACGAGCAGGCAGCGGCTGAACCCGTTTCTCGCCGGCTGGTCGGTGTGGTGGCGGGTCAGTTTGGTACGCGGGGACGGTTCTTTTCGGTCCGCTTGTCATAGCGGTGGACCGAAGAGAACCGTCCCTCCGTACCGATCCCACATAGGAAGTGGACCGAAAAGAACCGTCCCCGCGTACCGATTCACCGATGGCTACCTCGTCAAGAGGACCCAAGTCCTGTCTTCGGGTGGGGACCGAGGTCTATGGGCATTCAACCTCGACCGGACGACGATCGGTTCATGTCAGCAGAGCGACAGATCGCCACCCCGCCGGCTCTCCGTCGGCGCACCCTGCTCGGCGTCGGCCTGGGAGGTGTCGCGGCGGCCGGGCTCGCCGCCTGCACCGGGCCGTCCGCTCCGGCCGCCACGGTCGCGCCGACCACCGGCCCGGCATCGCCCGACCCCTCCACCGCCGGCCCCGGAACACCCGCGATCGATGCCGCCGGCGTTGACCGCGGCATCGCCGCGCTGCCGGGCATCATCGACCGCTATCTGAGGCAGACCGGGGTGCCCGGCCTCGCCATGGTCGTGGTGTACGACGGTCAGGTCCGCTACCTGGAGGGATTCGGCGTCCGTCAGCAGGGCAAACCCGACAAGGTGGACGGCGACACGGTGTTCCAACTCGCCTCGGTATCGAAGCCGATCAGCTCCACCGTGGTCGCCGCCGCCTTGACCAAAGAGCTCGGCACGCTGGGCTGGGACGACCCCGTCCAGAAGGCGCTACCCGGCTTCACCCTGTCGGACGCGTGGGTCGGCAGCCACGTCACCGTCGCCGACCTGTTCTCGCACCGCAGCGGCCTGCCCGACCACTCCGGCAACCTGCTGGAGGACCTGGGTTTCAACCGCGCCGAGATCCTCGCCAAGCATCGCTACTATCCGCTGCGGCGATTCCGGGACAACTACGAGTACACCAACTACGGCCTCACCGCCGGTGCCGAGGCGTTCGCTGCCTCGTGCGGCCTGAAGTGGGAGGAGTTGGCCGACCAGGTGCTGTTCGGGCCACTGGGCATGAAGGACACCAGCTACCGGTTCTCGGACCTGACCAAACGCACCAACCGGGCGGCGATGCACAAGCCGGTGGGTGGCGCGTGGGTGCCCGACCTGACGGTGGACACCGACGCCCAAGCGCCCGCCGGATCGTCCAGCTCATCGGCGCGCGATCTCGGCGCCTGGCTGACCATGTTGCTGGCCAAGGGCAGCCCGGTCATCGACGAGAACCAGTTGAAGCGGATCTGGCTGCCGGCGATCGTCCGTCCCGGATTGCCCGCGATCGGCGCGGCCGCCGGGTTCTACGGCCTCGGCTGGATCGTCGCCTACGACCCGTCCGGCGAGGTGCGGCTGAATCACTCCGGCGGCTTCGCCAAGGGAGCGGCGACCACGGTCACCGTCTACCCCGTGGCCGGCCTCGCCGTGGGCATCGTCACCAACGGCCCACCGATCGGGCTGCCGGAGGCGGTCGGGGTCGAGTTCGTCGACGTGATCAGATACGGAAAGTCGACCCAGGAGGACTGGGTGGCCGTGATCGGGCCGCATATCGCACCGGAGGAAACGGCGGCGAACAAGAAGTACTCGGCGGCCGCCTCGAATCCCAAGCCGGCTCGGGCCAACGCCGCCTACGTCGGCCGCTACAGCAACAAGCTCTACGGCCCGCTGACCGTCAGCGAGCACGCAGGCGCGCTGCGATTCACGGCGGGGCCGGCCGGCGAACGCTTCGTGCTGAAGCACTACAGCGGGGACGAGTTCTTCTTCACCACCACGGGTGAGGACGAGTCCGGCTACTCCGGCGCCACCTTCAGCGTCGCCGGCAACCGCGTCCGCGCGCTGACCATCAGCGCCTGGAACAAGGAGCAGCTGGGCACTTTCGTGCGCACCTGACTCGAGAGGTCCTGCTGAGGTGACGACCACGCACACTGGTGATCGCCGATCACGATGGGGCAGACTCCGTGCCATGCAGGCACTTCCCCGAGTGCGCAGTTCCCGCCCCCTTGATCGGGCCCTGTGGCTGGTGGCCGCCGCCATGACGACGCTGATCGTGGTCGACTGCGTCCTGCTCGCCGACAACACCGAGGTTCCCTACCTCTTCCTGGTTGGCTTCACGGCGATCGGGGCGGTGTACCTGGTGGCCGGGCTGGTGGCCTGGCGGCGACGTCCGGGCAACCGGATGGGGTTTCTGCTCTGCGCCGGAGGGCTGATCTACCTGCTGGTCAGCCTCGCCAATGTGCAGCTGCGGGGGCTGGTCGCCGTCGGCCAGCTGGTGGCCACCGTGCCGCTGGCGCTGATCGTGCACCTGCTGCTGGCCTTCCCGTCCGGACGACTGCGCTCGCGGACGGCACGTGTCACGGTGTTGGTCGGCTACCTGGTCTGCACCGTGGTGCAGCTCCCGCGGGAGATGTTCACCAGCCAGAACCCTCCCTACGACCCACTCTTCGTCGCCGACCGGCCGGATCTGGTCGCCATCGCGTCCGTCGTTCAGTCGGTCACCGGGGCCGTGGTGATGATGGTCACCGCTGCGATCCTGGCGCGGCGGCTGCGCGCGGCGACCACCGAGCAGCGCCGGGTGCTCATTCCACTGGCCGCCTACGGGATCGTGGCGGTGCTGATGCTGCCGGTCGGCGGTTCGCTGTGGCGGGCGCTCGGCGTCCCGGTGTTGACCACGGTGCTGATCCAGATGGTGATTCTGGCCGGGGTGCCGGTGGCCTTCGCGGTGAGCGTGCTGCGCGGCGGCTTCGCGCGCACCGGCGAGCTGGAGGATCTGGCCGGCTGGCTGAGCAGCGGCGCGCCGGATCGCCCGCGGCTTGCCGACGCGGTGGGCGAAGCCCTGGGTGATCCCACCGTGACGGTCGGCTACCGGATCGACGACGGAGAGCCGGTGGACGGCACCGGCCAGCGGATCGTCAGTCAACCGGAACCTCGCGGCCAGGTCGACGTCGACCTGGACGGACGCCGACTGGCCACCATCTTCTACGACGCCGACCTGATCACCGACGCCGAGCACGTCGCCCGGGCCGGACGCCTGGTCGCCATCCAACTCGACCGCGAGAGGCTCACGGCCGAACTGCTGGCCGGCCGTGAGGAGCTGCATCGGTCGCGGCTGCGGATCGTCCAGGAGGCCGACCGGGAGCGGCGGCGGATCGCGCAGGACCTGCACGACGGGCTCCAGGCGCAACTGGTGGTGTCCTCGCTGGTGGCCGGACGGCTGGCCGCGGACGAGACCGGCGGACCGGCCGAACTGCGAGGCCGCGCCGACGATCTGCGGCGCGAATTGGACCGGACCGCCGCCGACCTGCGCCGACTGGTGCACGGACTGATGCCGGCCATCCTGGTCGAGCGCGGCCTGTATGCCGCCGCCCGCGGCTTCGTCGACGCGCTGCCGGTCGACGCCGAGCTGACCCTCGACGGCTCGGACGCCGGGCTGCTCGACGTCGTCGAGACGACCTGCTACTTCGTCCTCGCCGAGGCGCTGACGAACGCGGTGAAGCATGCTCGGGCGCAGCGGCTGCGAGTCTGCATCGACCGGACGCCGGAATGGCTGCGGATCGAGGTCACCGACGACGGGATCGGCGGCGCGGCGCCCGGGCAGGGCGGGCTGCGCGGACTGGACGACCGCGTCCGGGTGCTCGGTGGACGCCTGGTGGTGGACAGCCCGCCGGGCGTCGGGACGCGAGTGTGGGCGGAGATCGCATGCGTGCCGTGATCGCCGAGGATCATGCCCTGATCCGCGAGGGCCTGATTCGCATCCTGGAATCGGATCGGTTGAGCATCGTCGGCGTGGCGGGCACACCTGAGGCGTTGCTGGAGCTGGTCGAGCTGCAGGCGCCCGACCTGGTGATCACCGACATCCGGATGCCGCCCAGCTTCACCGACGAGGGGCTGGTCGCAGCATTGCAGATCCGGCGGGCGCGGCCCCGCACCGCGGTGCTGGTGCTGTCGCAGTTCGTGCACCAGCAGTACGCCCTGGAACTGCTGGAGAACAATCCCGCCGGAGTCGGCTACCTGCTGAAGCAGCGGGTCGGAGACCTCGCCACCTTCCGCTCCGATGTGGACCGGATCTGCGGCGGGGGCACCGTGATCGACCCCGAAGTGGTGTCGGCGATGCTGGCCAGAGCCGAGCACGGCCGAGGGCTGGGTCGGCTCACTCCGCGACAACGCGAAGTGCTCGCGCAGATGGCGGCGGGACGCAGCAACTCCTCCATCGCTCAGCAGTTGTTCATCACCGAGAAGGCGGTGGTGCAGCACGTGTCGGGCATCTACGACACCTTGGGGTTGCCGGTCAGCCCCGACGACCACCGCCGGGTGCTGGCGGTGCTGCGCTACCTGCAGGGCTGAGTGCGGCGGGCGGTGGCCCACCCCTCGCTGGTTCACCGACGCCATCGCGACGGCTACCGACGCGCAGGGCTGACTGCGCGCGGTGTGGTCCACCCCTCGTTCGTGGCGGGGCTGTCGTGCCGCCGCGGGGCCAGGTGGTCCAGAGGTTGTTCGTCGAGCGGGGAGTTGCGTTCACCGCCGCGGCGCGCAGAACACGGTGAGCGCGCGCCGGACGGCCCGCAGCCGCAACTCGTCGCAGTCCTCGCCGAGTTCGCCGTCGCGAGTCACCCGGGACGGGCCGGAGGTCAACTCGATGGTCAGTTCGGCCCCGGTGTACTCGTGATAATGCCGGTGCTTCGCGAGCCGGCCCGTGGCCAGCGCGGCCAGCACACCGAGCCGGCCACGTTTGCGGGGCAGATCAAGAACCCGGACGTCGAGGAGGCCGTCGTCCAGCCGTTCGCGGAAGGCGGGTGCGAATCCGCTGGGCTGGTAGCGACAGTTGCCGATGAACACCAACGTTGCCCGATGGGTGCGACCGTCGATCCGCAGGGTCACGCTGGCCCGGCTGCGCATCGTGCGCAGGGCCGCGTAACAGGCGGCGAGCGGCTTGCCGATGACCTTCTCGATGCCTTGGCGAGCTGCCACGAAGTCGCTGTAGGCGCCGACGCTGGCGGTGTTGAGGAACGGCTTGTCGTTGAGATACGCCACGTCGACCGTGGTGACCGTGCCGCGCTGGACGGCCCGCACCGCGCGGTCCAGTCGACCCAGACCGAGGGCCTTGGCGAAGTGGTTGAAGGTGCCCGCCGGGAACACCGCCAGCGGAATCCCGGCCGCCATCGCCGCCTCGGCCGCGGCGGCCACGGTGCCGTCCCCACCGGCCACGCCGAGCACCTCGGCATCCGCCGCGGCGTCGCGCATCACCCGCGGCACATCGTCATGCTCGCCGAGTTCGACCACCGTGAGCGCGGGCAGGCGACGCCGCACCCGGCGCAGCATCTCGGCGCCGCGTCCGCTGTGTGAGGCGGGGTTGACCACCAGGGTCAGACCGGCGCCTCTGGCTCGGGGGGTGACCCGCTCCGTCGCAGGCGGACCGCTGCGCTCCGGTGTCGTTGCCGTCGTTGCCGACGGTGCTGCCGCGGGTGGAACCAACCGGCGTCCGAGTGCCGCGACGCCGGCCCCCAGCAGGAAGCCGGCCGCCACGTCCGACGGATAGTGCGCGCCGGTGGCCACCCGGGAGAGGCCGACCAGTCCGGCGAGGGTGGTCAGCGGCAGCCGCAGGGCGGGGGCCTCGATCGCGACCGCGCCGGCGAACGCGGCTGCGCTGGCGGCGTGCCCGCTCGGGAACGAGGTGGAGGTCGGGATCCGCCCAGCGAGCCTGGCCAGTGGCACCCGGGCAGCCAGGGGCCGTGGTCGACGATTCATCCGCTTGGCGACCTGATTGGCGATCAGGCTGGTGGCGGCGAGCGTGGTCAGGCCTCGGACGGCCGCCCGTCGGCCGCGCGCCGAGCCGGTGGCTGCGAGCAAGGCGGCGATGCCGATCCACAGCTTCGAGTGGTCGGCGAGGCCGGTCAGCCGCGGCATGCTCCAGTCCAGCGCGTCGCTGTGGGTGTCGGCGACCGCGTGGAACAACGCCACGTCGAGTTCGTCGATCTCGCGACGAAGAGCGCCGATGCGGTGCGGGGGAGTGATCACGTCGTCCTCGATCCGCCGGACCGGACGGCCAGGCCTGGGTCCGACCCTAACGGCGCGTCACCGCCGCGTCACCATCTCCGGACGCCGAGCGAACACCGCCATCCCTTGTCGTCGCGACGTTGCACTCGCGTCGGCCGGTGGCTCAGCGATCATTGAGCCGGGCCGACTGACGATAGAGATGGTCGCGCTCGGCAGTGCTGCTTGCAGCGCGGGCGGCGGCCGCGTAGCGCCGGGCGGCCTCGCCGAGATCGCCGGCCCGCTCGTGGAGGTGGGCGGCGACGGCGTCGAACCGGGGCAGGGCGGCGTCCAGTTCGGACAGCGCCGCCAACCCGGCCAGCGGTCCGTCCGCCTCGCCGACGGCGACCGCCCGATTCAGCCGGACCACCGGCGAGTCGGTCAGCCGGACCAGTTCGTCGTACCACTCCACGATCTGTACCCAGTCGGTCTCGGCGGTGCTCGGCGCGTCGGCGTGCAGCGCCGCGATGGCGGCCTGGGCCTGGAACTCGCCCAGGGCGTCGCGAGCCAGCGCGGCCTGCAGGATGTCGACGGCCGCGGCGATGGCGGTGGCGTCCCAGCGACCCCGGTCCTGGTCGGCGAGCGGCACCAAGGCACCGTCGGTGGTGAAACGTGCCGCCCGGCGGGCATGGTGCAGCAGCATCAATGCCAGCAGGCCGGCGATCTCCGGGTGGTCGTGCAGCGCCGCCAACTGGCGGACCAGCCGGATCGCCTCCGCGGCCAGATCCGCCTCATCGGTGGTGTAGCCCTCGTTGAAGATCAGGTAGAGCACCCGCAGCACCGTGGCGACGTCGCCCGGCTGGTCGAAACGGACGCCGGCGAGGGTGCGCTTGGCCCGGCTGATCCGTTGCGCCATCGTCGCCTCGGGCACCAGATAGGCCTGCGCGATCTGACGGGTGGTCAGGCCGCCCACGGCGCGCAGGGTGAGTGCTGCCGCCGAGGACGACGTCAGCCGCGGGTGGGCGCACAGGAAGTACAGCCACAGCGAGTCGTCGCCGTCGGTCACCGGGCCCGTCGGCGGCTCGTCCTCAACGCGTTCCTCGCGCCGCCGGCGAGACGCGTCCGCCCTGGTGGCGTCCAGGAACCGCCGCCAGGCGACGGTGATCAGCCAGCCCTTCGGGTCCCGGGGCGGGTCGTTCGGCCAGCTGCGCAACGCCTCGACCAGGGCGTCCTGGACGGCGTCCTCGGCCGCCGCGAAGTCGGCTCCGCGGCGGACGAGGATCGCCAGGACGGCCGGGATCAGGCCGCGCAGCAGGGTCTCGTCCACGTCCGGACTAGTCGGTGACGGTCGGCGGGTGGGCCAGGAAGGGACGGACCTCCAGCCATTCGTGGATCGGCTTGCCGCCGGCCCCCGGTGCGGCGGACAGTTCCCCGGCCAGCTCCACCGCGCGGTCCCAGCCGTCCACGTCGATGATCATCCAGCCGGCGATCAGGTCCTTGGTCTCGGCGAAGGGACCGTCGGTGACCGGTGGCCGGCCCTCGCCGTCGTAGCGGACCCAGGCGCCCTCCGGTGCGAGCGCCTGGCCGTCGACGTACTCGCCGGTGTCCTCGAGCCGGGCGGCGAAGTCGTTCATGTACTGGAGGTGGTCGGTGATCTCCTGCGGCGTCCAGGACTCCATCGGCAGGTCGTTGACGCCCTTCGGGGCGCCCCGGTAGTGCTTGAGCAGCAGGTACTTGGCCATCGTGACTCCTTGGTTCGGTGCCGACCATTCTGATCGGCTCTACAACGGGGACGGAGCCGACCGCGGTTTCTCGACATCGTCCCGGCAAGGTTCTCCCAATCGCAGCGAAGTGCTCGGACCATGGGCCCGGTGGAACGCGCGGACTGGGGAAAGCGGTACGCGGGGACGGTTCTTTTCGGTCCACTTTCCGCAGGAATGGTCCGAAAAGAACCGTCCCCGGCGTACCAGTGGACCGAAAAGAACCGTCCCTTCGGTCCACATCCGCCGGCGGCGCGGACGTGCGGTGGCAGGCTGACCACGCCACCGGCGGTCAGTGTCTGCTCAGCACACTAAGATGGCGCGGGACTGTCATCGACCAGGAAGCGTTGAAACCACCGTGGGTGTTCTGGACAAGCTGCTGCACATGGGCGACGGGCGCAAGCTCAGGGAACTGCGCCGGGTCGCCGATCAGGTGGCCATGATCGAACCCGACTTCGAGGCGATGAGCGACGAGGAACTGCGCGCCCAGACCGACGAGTTCCGCAAACGGCTGGACGACGGCGAAAGCATCGACGCGATCCTGCCCGAGGCGTTCGCGACCGTCCGCGAGGCCACCAAGCGGGTGCTCGGCAAACGCCCCTACGACGTCCAGGTGATGGGTGGCGTGGCTCTGCACCGCTGCAACATCGCCGAGATGAAGACCGGTGAGGGCAAGACCATCGTCGCGCTGATGCCGTCCTACCTGAACGCGCTGACCGGCAAGGGCGTGCACATCGTCACGGTCAACGACTACCTGGCCAAGTACCAGTCCGAGCAGATGGGCCGCGTGCACCACTTCCTCGGACTCGAGGTGGGCGTGATCCTGGCGCACATGACGCCGGCCGAACGGCGCAAGCAGTACGCCGCCGACATCACCTACGGCACCAACAACGAGTTCGGCTTCGACTACCTGCGCGACAACATGGCGTTGAGCTTGGACGATTGCGTGCAGCGCGGCCACCACTACGCGATCGTCGACGAGGTCGACTCGATCCTGGTCGACGAGGCCCGGACGCCGCTGATCATCTCCGGTCCGGCCGAGGACAACCACGAGTGGTACCCCGAGTTCGCCAAGATCGCCGAGCGCCTGACCCGCGACACCCACTACGAGGTGGACGAGAAGAAGCGCACCGTGTCGATCCTGGAGGGCGGCATCACCGAGGTCGAGAACCGGCTCGGCATCGAGAACCTCTACGAGAGCGCCAACACGCCGCTGATCTCCTACCTGAACAACGCCATCAAGGCGAAGGAGCTGTTCAAGAAGGACAAGGACTACGTCATCTTGGACGGCGAGGTGCTGATCGTCGACGAGCACACCGGCCGAACCCTGATCGGACGCCGCTACAACGAGGGCCTGCACCAGGCGCTCGAGGCGAAGGAGAAGGTCGAGATCAAGGACGAGTACCAGACCCTCGCCACGATCACCCTGCAGAACTACTTCCGGATGTACGACAAGCTCGCCGGCATGACCGGCACGGCGAAGACCGAAGAGAGCGAGTTCCAGAAGATCTACGGCCTGGGTGTGCTGCCGATCGAAACCAACAAGCCGATGATCCGGGTCGATGCCAAGGACCTGATCTATCGCACCGAGGCCGCCAAATTCGCCGCGGTCGTCGACGACGTCGCCGAGCGGCACGAGAAGGGTCAGCCGATCCTGATCGGCACCGCGTCGGTGGCCAAGTCCGAGATCCTGTCCAAGCTGCTGAAGAAGGCCGGCGTCAAGCACGAGGTGCTGAACGCGAAGAACCACGCGCGTGAGGCGGCGATCATCGCCCTGGCCGGGCGCAAGAGCGCGGTCACGGTGGCCACCAACATGGCCGGACGAGGCACCGACATCATCCTCGGCGGCAACCCCGAGTTCCTGGCCGACGCCACCCTGCGCGCCAAGGGTCTTGACCCGGTCGAGCACGCCGACGAGTACGAGGCCGAATGGGCCAAGGTGATCACCGAGATCGAAGAGCAGGTCGAGGCTGAGCACGACGAGGTCGTCGAATCCGGCGGCCTGTACGTGGTGGGTTCCGAGAGGCACGAGTCACGACGCATCGACAACCAGCTGCGGGGCCGCTCCGGACGTCAGGGTGACCCGGGTGAGAGCCGGTTCTACCTCAGTCTCGAGGACGACCTGATGCGGCTGTTCAAGTCCGACATCATCAACTGGGTGATGGTGGCGCTCAAGGTGCCCGACGACGTCCCGATCGAGAACAAGCGGGTGAGCGGTTCCATTCAGCAGGCCCAGGAGCAGGTCGAGGCGCAGAACTTCGAGATGCGCAAGAACGTGCTGAAGTACGACGACGTGATGAACCGGCAGCGGCACGCCATCTACGGCGACCGCCGGCGCGTGCTGGAAGGCGTCGACGTCGAGAAGCAGCTGCGCGGCACCGTGGACGCGGTCGTCGAGCAGTATGTGCGTGCCAACACCGAAGGTTTCGTCGAGGAGTGGGATCTGGAGCAGCTGTGGACCCAGGTGGGCACGCTGTACCCGGTCGGCCTGGACCGTGCCGAGTTCGAGGGGGTCGAGCTGACCGTCGACGAGCTGGTCGAGGACTTCAAGGCGGACGCCCAGGCCGCCTACGACCGTCGCGAGGAGGAACTCGGCGAGGAGACCATGCGCGAGCTTGAGCGTCAGGTGCTGTTGACCGTGCTCGACCGCAAGTGGCGCGAACATCTCTACGAGATGGACTACCTGCGCGAGGGCATCGGGCTGCGGGCAATGGCGCAGCGCGATCCGCTGGTCGAGTACCAGCGCGAGGGCGGCGACATGTTCAACGCCATGATGGAGGCCTTCATGGAGGAGGTCGTCGGCTTCCTGTTCAACCTGGAAGTCAATGTCGAGCAGCGGCCCACGGTGGGTCTGCAGACCGACAGCGCCGGCGTCCCGATGTCGGCCGAGGTGCTGGACGAGCTGATCGCTGCGACCGCTGACGAGGAGGAACCGGAAGCCGACGAGTCGAAGGCTCGGCCGGTGGTGAAGGCCAAGGGCCTCGGCGAGCGCCAGCAGCGTCCGATGGCCTACTCGGCCCCCTCGGAGACCGGCGAGGCGGTGACCAGTCGCGAGGAAGAGGACGATCCGTACGCCGGTGTCGGGCGGAACGCCCCCTGCCCCTGCGGCTCGGGCAAGAAGTACAAGATGTGCCACGGACGCCGCGGCTGAGAGCTCGTCGCTGATCAAGCTTCTCCCCCTCAGACCGGCCCGAATCGGCTGCGCTGAATCGTCGCGTCCTCCAGGGCGAGTTCGAAATCGGTGAGCAGCCAGCGTCCGTCGGGGTGCTGAGCGATCCGGAATGCTGCGGCCCGGGACGTGTCGCCGACGGTGAGCCGAGCGAACGCCTCGACTGAAGAATCGGCGGGTCGGGTTGTCCATGTTGAGGCAAGCCGCAGGTGGGGGAGGGCGCCTGAGTCGCGCAGCCGTCCGAGTAGTTCGAACACCGATTCGTCGCAGTGGGGCTCCAGGTGTACCAGCGGACGCCGCCCGCGCAGCACTTCGACGACGGCGGCGATCAGCGCCGTGATCCGGCGGCGGAGGGCGTCCGACACCTCAGGCAGCGCGACCGGGGTCGGGCGCGGCGGCTCCACCCAGGGCACCAACGGATCCTGCGCGGATCTGCTCAACAAGACGGGTTCGATCACCCGCACCGCGGGCGCGAGCGCAAGCGGCGCACGGGTCACGACGACGGCTGCGGAGGGCATCCCCTACTGTCGCCCGAATCCGGCCCGATCGGGCGTGCGCCGTCCGAAATTGTGGATAACTCGCAGTACTTGGCGCGTTCCGCAGGAACGTCTAAGTGTCCTGACTTTCACACCTTTAGTGCCCTGGGCGCACCCGCGCATCGGAGAGTGTCCGGTCGATTTGCCCACTGGGAGTCGAGTTGACGCTTGCCGGCGGCGACCGTACCTGCGCGACGCCGGTCCTGCGATGCGCTTCATAGCCGTGATCGAGCTGGATTGACCGCCTTGGGCGGCCATTTAGACCAGGATCCACCGACTCTGCCGCGTTCGCGCCGTCCCGAAGTGCCCAGGGATCCCTGGCGCATCAGGCCGGATTATCGCTTCTCAGCGGGCTATAGAAGTACCAATATCCCGAGATCCCAGACGCGGGAATATTGTAGCAGTTATCGTACTTAATCCGTTTCGGAGTGCCACCGCCTACTTGATATTGAGTCTCATAATCAGGTGCTTTGATGGATTTGATTGAGCTGGCGGAGCGATTAGCATTGGTATTCTTGATGACAGCTTTTACGCTACCCTTGCAATCTCGTGCGGAGTAGGCGTATCCCTCCCCATAGGCATATCCTGACACATCGTAAGTCACCGTGAAACCGGCGGCAGTCGCACTCCAGGGACACGCTGCGGAGAGGATCGCCGTCAGGCAAGCACGGCTACCGTTTTCGCGGTTGCACCCGTTAACGAGAACATGGCCCTCCTCGGTAAGTCATGGCGCGAGCTAAACACGTGTTCCTCGTCAGGTCAAGGCGGGTGGCTCTTCGCAGTTGAGGGTGTAGGGCCGCTGGTGCGTCGGGCCCTGTGTAGACTGAGGTCTCCCGAGGGTGGAAGTTCTCCCACTGCCCATCTGGAAGACCTCGACGTGCCTGACGCTACCGTAGAGGGCGGGTGTCACATGTCCTGAGACGAAAGTCCCCAGGGGAGGGGGTCAGGCAGTTCGGTCGAGGGTAACCTCGTAGCCGAGTGCCTGGAGTTGACGGACGGCGTTGCGTTCGCTCCGTTCGGGGTTGTGCCTGGCGTAGTAGTTAGTGCCAGCTTTCTCGACGCCCACGATCGGCGAAGCCGCCGGCCGCTGATGTGAAAGTGAGCCGGTATGATGCAGGGCACTGTGTACCTTGTACCCTTGGGGGAATTTTGCTCGCGCCACGGATCCGATCTGCAATCGTCGCCATGCTCGGAGCCGGCCTCCTTGGTGGCTGCGGAACGGTGCCGATTCCTACCACCACCCCCGTGAACGTCCCGAGCTTCGGACCTTCCGTCCCTGTTGCGAGCACAAACACTCCAATATCTGCCGCCCCCACTGCGCCAACGCCTGAGGTGATGAAGCTCCCCCCTGAATTGAGGGGGCTCACTCGCGGGGTGCTATACGCCGAAACGCCGGAAGCTATCTTGATCATCGACCTGAGCCAGCGCACTGTGCAGAAGGCCTATGTCACGAAGCTCGACGGTTTCAAGAGTTTTGCAGCCACTGACAATCTTCTCCTGGTCAAGCAGTCCTGGGACGGGGTCGGCTACACCCTTGCTCCCTCAGGCGCGGTGAGCGCTCTGCCGTCGACCGCCGGCGAAACGGGTCGGATCTACCCAGGGGGTGGTCGTCGCGCATGGATCGTGCCGGAAGAGGCAACCCAAGGTTCGCGCCGCGTCAGGCTCATTGACGTGTTGCCCGACGGTTCCACACGCCTGATCGCTCAACATCTGATACCTGATTCCTTCGGCATTCCTGAATCGGACGGCGCGAACAATCTGATCGCAGCACCGATCCCCGGTGCGTCCTACGCGATAAGCGCCACGGCGGTGACCCGCCTGCCCGCTTGGCGGACAGGATGGCAGTTGGTTGCGGCAGGCGGCCGCTCCTACTTGTTCCGCTCGTGCCCTACGTGCCCGATCCGGGAGCGGAGTCGTGCACGCGACGACAAAGCGCACGCCACCATCCGCGGCATGCGAGCGCTGAAGCGAGTGGCTGCCACCTATGCGGATGTTTCTGGCGGGCTGATCTCGTCCACTGGCCGCTGGGTCGCGTTGGCGGGCAATCGAGAGGAAGGGCAGCGACTCATTGTGATCGACCTGGTGACGGGTCTCACGTGGACCGCCCCCGGCAAGCTGGCCGACGAGAACGGCAACGATCAGTTCGCCTGGCTCGGCAGCCGATGGCTCTTGGCCATCACCGATACCCAGCTACGGGTCCTCGACACCAAGACCGGCAGGGCCAAGCCGTGGCCCGATGTGCGCATCAGCCGGATCGCGGTCGCCCGGGTGTGACGTCGCGTGGCTCGGGATAGAGATGGGTCTCGACAAGCTCGACCGACGGTGGTCGGGTCAGGGAGAGAAGAGCAGCAGCAGGCCGGCGCAGGTGTAGCCGACCATCAATGCCAGCATCGGTAGCTGGCCGACGATCACTCGTTTGCCCTGCAGCACGACCAGCGACTCGTCGTGGGCAAGCAGCACGCCCAGCAGGTGACCCACCACGATCGCCGTCAGCTGAATGATCGCGACGACCTCGGGGTAGTCGAAGATGCCGGTGTTCACCCCAAGTTCGGCGGTGCCGAACACGTTCCAGCCCAGGCCCAGCGGATCGGAGGCCAGGATCGCCGTCCGCTGACCTTCGAGCACCAACAGGCTGAGGTAATGCGCGAACGAGTAGCCGATGACGATCGGCACCAGGCTCGCCGCAGCGGTGTCGCCCCATCCGGCCGCGGTCGCGCGAGCGGCCAGTGCGAACGCCGCCCCGATCAGCAGGGTCATGCCGATCAGCCCGGCGGTGCCCCACCATTCCCTGGGCAGGGCCGAGGTCTGCACCCAGCCGACCCAGCCAGTGGTGTTGGTGAAACTGTCGTAGGCGGTGATACCCAGCAGCGTGCAGTTCACCCACGCCACCCCGCGCGGGACCGGCGCCGTTGCCGCATGTCGGAGAGGATTGCTGAGGTGGATGGCGCCGTCGATGCGTTGCCACGGCGACAGGGTGGCGACCCGCTCGGCGAAGACCTCGAACGGATCCGTGGCCGCGATCCAGCGCTCCCCGAACAACACCGCTCCGCCGACGGTGAGGACCAGCCAGGCCACCGTCCACCAGCGCAGCACCGCCAGGGTGTTGTTGTCGGGTTGAACAAGTTCCAGCCAGGCGAAACCCAGCAGGGTCAACACGCCAGGCAGGACGCCGATCCTTCGCCACGTCGCCTCGCGCAGTGGCCGTATCGGGGCGCGCACCGCGAGCACCAGCCGGGCCAGCGTCCGCAGTGGATTCGCCCGCCGCCAGACCGGTCCGAAGAGCAGCGACAGCGGCACCAGGCCCACCCAGACCCAGACGAAGACGAAGCCGAAGATCGGGTTCGTCACCAGGTCCTGCCCCAACCACAGCGCCAGTGCCATCCAGCCGAACACCGCCAGCACGACTATCCGGACGCCGGCCCGAGCGGCCGGGTGATCGACCAGCCGGGTCAGGCCGGGCAGGGCAACGCCGGACGGCCGGGTGTAGCGGGGACTGCGCCAGGCCACGGTCAGCACCGCGAACGACACCACCAACGCCAGGGCCGCGCCGAGCAGGACGAACTCGAAGGGCAGCGGCAGATCCTGCCGCGAACCCAGGCCGTGGAGCGGGAGGATCACCGGATCTGCAGGACGGCGATCAACAACTCGGGATGATGGGATTCCACCTCGAACCGGCCGGTGCGGTCGGCCACCATCTCGACGGTGACGTGCTTGCCGGCCTTGACCTCGATCTCCTTGTCGAAGCCGTGCACATGAACCTCGTCGTCGCGGTCGGAGGTGATGTCGAGGACGAACGTCTCACCCTTGGTCAGGTTCACCCGACTCCCGTTGGGTGACGCCTTGCCGTCGGCCAGCTCGATCGTGATGGTTGTCACCCCCGGAGTGGGCGCGGTGCTCGGGCTGGCCAGCGTCGGGCTGCCCGAAGACGTCGCGGACGCCGGTGTCACCAGCGGCGAACCGCTGCCGCTCGGGGTCGACGCGGGAGCGCCGGCACAACCGGCGGCGAGCACGAGAAGAGCGGCCACGGGAAGGAATCTGCGCACCAGCCGATTCTTGCATGCGCGGGCGCGGCGACGGACTGCACTGCGGTCGAACACGACCTGGGCCAGCCCGGCCCGGGTGGAATGCGGAGAAACGTGCGTTTTCACGATCCCCGCCGGCTGCTGTGGAACCCGCTGCGGAGAAACGAGCTTTATGAGGGACGCCCTGCCATGCCAAAACGCTCACTTCGGCGCGACCCGAGTGACGCACCGCGGAGCGGTCGATCAATACGCACGTTTCTCCGCGTCGGCCGCCCGCGAACCCACGAAGTAGGCTGATCGGACGAGTCGGCGACAGCAAGGAGACGGGCACGTGGTGGCTTCCGTGAGCAGGACCGAGGCACAACTGCTCGCCCGCGACCAACCGGCGCAACCCTGGCATCAGTTAAGCGTGCTGGTGGTGAACGGGCCGGCGCCCGCGGCGTCCGACCTGGGCCGGCTGATCAGGCAACGCATCGGCTATGCGCCGCGGTTTCGACAGAAGCTCGCCGGCGCCGGCCTGCAGTCCTGGGTGGACGACCGTGGGTTCAACATCGCCGGCCACCTGCGCAGCGCCACCCTGCCCGCGGGCACGACCATCGAAACCTGGCTCGCCGAGCAGCTCGCCACGCCGCTCGACCGGCTGCACCCGTTGTGGGACGCCACGATGCTGACCGGCCTGGCCGGGGGATCCTGGGCGCTGGTGGTGCGGGCGCATCCCGCGCTGATCGATGGCGCCGACAACGTCCACCTGCTGCATGAACTCCTCGACGAAGAACCCGCGCCGATCGCCGCGGAGACCCCGCTTTGGCGGCCGTCCGAAGACGAACCGACGCCCGGCTTCGCCGGCCTGCTGCGCAACGCCGGGGATCCGCTGCGGGCACTTCGGGAGACCGCCGCGGGGCTCGGCGGGATGGCCGAGTACAGCGTCCGGCAGGTGACGACGGTGCCGGCGCCGCGACACGTGGCCGCGGTCGAATGCCCGCTGGCCGACCTCGCCGCCATCGCCCGGGCGGTCGGCTGCACGGTGCACGACGTGATCGTGGCCCTGGCGACGGCCGGCGTCCGGGGTTGGCAGGTGGTCGGTGGCAAGCCGCTACAGGACCCGGTCGCGCTGATCCCGCTGGCTGTCGATGACGGCGGAACCAGCGCGCTGGGCTGTCAGGTGGCACCTCAATACGTGCAACTGCCGGTAACCACGATCACCGCCCGGGAACGGCTGATCGCGATCGCCACCCTCACCCAGGCGCGCATCGACTCCGACCGCTTGGTGCCGGCGGCCGACCTGATCGAACTGGCCGGATTCCCGCCGCCCAGCACCCACGCCGTCGCCGCCGCCACCGTGACCGCCGGGCGTCCCCATCAGGTGTTGATCGCCAATGTGCCCGGCCCGGCGGCACCGCGCTGGCTGGGGGAGCGGCGGGTACGCGCGCTGCACGCGTTCGCGTCTACGGTCGATGACCAGCAGATCAGCGTCGGCGTCAGCAGCCTGGCCGGCCGGGTCAGTTTCGCCGCCACCGCCATCGCCCCACTGCCGACCTTCGCCCGCGACGTCGTCGACGAACTCGGCGTGCTGCGGCGAGAGGTCCGCTGATGCTGCTCTTCGTGCCGCTGACCACCGACGAACTGGTCGCGTGGGCCGAGAGCGGACGGCACAGTCCGACCGCGGCGCACGCCGTCACGCCCCCGCTGACCGCCGCCTTCGGTTTCACCCCGGCCGACGTCGAGGACGCCGAACACACAGTCCTGCACATCGCCGGGCTGGCCGCGCTGCTGCGCGGCGGACGACGGCTGGTTGCGGTCGCGGAGGCGTCCGCGACGCCGCAACCTGCAGCGGACTTCGGTGACGTGAGCCTCGGCGTGCTGGGCTTCGAGGCGGTGACCGCGCTGTTCGCAGACCAGTCGCCGGCCTCCGCGGAGGCCTTGGTCGCCCTCGTCGCCGGGCGGATGTTCGACGCAGCATGGGAGGATCCGGCGGTGGCGGACTTCCTGGCAGAGAACGAGTTGCTGTGGCATGGTCCGACGGAGTGGCGCGCGCTTCGCTGACCGGATGTGGCCCTTCGCGCGCTGGTGTGACTTGGGGTGATGCGGCAGGCTTAGGCCTACGAGTCCAATGCGCGACGAGGAGGCCTAGATGCCACGATCCATCTGGAAGGGCGCGATCTCGTTCGGCCTGATCACCATTCCGATCAAGGTCTACGGCGCCACCGAGGCCAAAGACCTGTCGTTCCGTCAGGTGCATCCCGAGGACGGCGGGCGAATCAAGTACAAGCGCGTCTGCGACGTGTGCGGCAAGGAGATTCCCTACACCGAGATCGCCAAGGGTTACGAGACCGGTGACGGCCGCATGGTGATCCTCGAGGCGGAGGACTTCGACAACCTGCCGCTGCCCACCGCCAAGGCGGTCGAGGTCGTCCAGTTCGTCGAGGTCGACGAGGTCGACCCGACCTATTTCGAGCGCACCTATTTCCTGGAGGCCGACGGCCCCGGCGCCAAACCCTACGTGCTGTTGCGCCGCGCGCTCGCGGACGCCGGCAAGGCCGCTTTGGTGAAGGTGGCGCTGCGCTCCCGGGAGTCATTGGCGCTGATCCGGGCCAAGGACGATCTGCTGCTGATGCACACGATGCTCTGGCCGGACGAACTCCGCGACGGATCGTTCGCCGCGCCGTCCGACGATGTGAAGGTGTCGGACGCCGAAGTCGACATGGCCCGGATGTTCATCGACCAGTTGACCGGAGACTTCGATCCGACCCAGTTCACCGATGTCTACCGGGAGGCGCTGGAGGCAGTCGTGCAGGCCAAACTGGCGGGCGCTCCGGCGCCGGAGGCGACCGAGGAGGCGCCTGCTCAGGCCGAGGTCGTCGATCTGGTGGCAGCGTTGCGGGCCTCGGTCGAGGCGGCCAAGAAGCGACGGGAAGAAGCGGCGAAAGCCGGCTGATTTACAAGAGATTGTTTCGTCCTAGCGTGATTACCCGACGAAATGTGCTTGACCTGCGCGGGTCCGCCTGAGGTATTCTCGTGCCGTGGATGCTATCACCCGTGTGCCCGTGCCGGTGAACGAGCCGGTCAAGAGCTATGCCCCCGGCAGCGCCGAGCGTGCCGAACTCGAGGCCGCGCTGGCCGACCTGACTGCCGCGCCGCTGGAACTGAACGGCACCTTCGGCGCCGAGCGCCGTCCCGGACGCGGTGACGACCGCTACGAGGTGACCATGCCGTCCGATCATGGTCAGGTGCTGGGTGTGGTCAAGCAGGCCAACCACGCCGACGCCGAGCAGGCGGTCGCGGCCGCGATGGCCGCCGCCCGCGGCTGGGCCGACCTGCCCTTCGACCAGCGCGCGGCGATCTTCCTGCGCGCGGCCGACCTGCTCGCGGGGCCGTTCCGGGCCCGGATCAACGCCGCCACCATGCTGGGCCAGGGCAAGACCGTGCAGCAGGCCGAGATCGATTCCGCTTGTGAGCTGATCGACTTCCTGCGATTCAACGCGCACTTCGCGCAGGAGATCTACGCCAACCAGCCGCAGAGCAGCCCGGGTGTGTGGAACCGGATGGACTACCGCCCGCTGGAGGGCTTCGTCTACGCGATCACACCGTTCAACTTCACCGCGATCGCCGGCAACCTGCCGACCTCGGCCGCTTTGATGGGCAACCCCGTGCTGTGGAAGCCGGCGCTCACCCAGATGCTCGCCGCCTCGGTGTTCGTGGACGTGCTGCAGGCGGCCGGTCTGCCGGACGGCGTGATCAACCTGGTGCCCGGCCACGGCAAGGACATCTCGGACGTCGCGCTGGCCCACCCCGATCTCGCCGGCATTCACTTCACCGGCTCCACCCGGGTCTTTCAGGGCCTGTGGGCGGAGGTCGGCGGCAACATCGCCAACTACCGCTCGTACCCGCGCATCGTCGGCGAGACCGGCGGCAAGGACTTCGTGCTCGCCCATGCCAGCGCCGACCCCGAGGTGGTCAAGACCGCGCTGATCCGCGGCGCTTTCGAGTACTCCGGCCAGAAGTGCTCGGCCGCCTCCCGCGCCTACCTGCCGCGCAGCCTGTGGAACGCCATCTCCGACGACCTGATCGCCCAGGTCGAAGAGCTGAAGGTGGGCGACGTCCGCGACTTCAGCAACTTCACCTCCGCGGTGATCGACGAGCGCGCCTTCGACAAGCTCTCGGCTGCGATCGACGCCGTCAAGGCCAGCTCGGACGCCGAGATCGTTGCCGGCGGCGGCTACGACCGCAGCGAGGGCTGGTTCGTCCGGCCCACCCTGGCGGTCTCGGACAACCCGAAGCAGGACATCTTCGTCACCGAGTACTTCGGCCCGCTGCTCGGCATTTTCGTCTACGACGACGCCGACTACGACAAGGTGCTCGATCTGGTCGACACCGCGTCCGCCTACGCGCTGACCGGTTCGATCCTGGCCACCGACCGGACGGCGATCGAACTCGCCCAGAACAAGCTGCGCTACACCGCCGGCAACTTCTACATCAACGACAAGCCGACCGGCGCGGTCGTCGGCCAGCAGCCGTTCGGCGGTGCGCGCGCCTCCGGCACCAACGATAAGGCCGGATCGATGTGGAACCTGATGCGCTGGGTGAGCCCGCGGGCGATCAAGGAGACCCTGGTGCCTCCGACGTCCACCGGTTACCCGCACATGCTCTGATCTCCTCCGCTGGCCGAAACCGGATCTCGACGGGGCCCGATCAGCGGCAGTGGTCGCGGGTTGAGCTGGTCGAAACTGGATCCCGACGGGCTCGATCAGCATGCGCCGGTCGTCGACGCGCCGTTCACTCGCCGGTGGCCGGGTCGATCACGGCGGCGACCCGATGCATCACGTCGCACGGGATGCCCGCTCGGCGGGCATGCTCGCGGACCGTCTCCTCGTCGTCGGCCACGAAGACGCAGAAGATCTTGTCGTCGGTGATGTAGCTCTGTTGCCAACTGATGCGCGGCGACATTGCGGCGATCACCTCGTTGGAGACTCGCGCGGCCTCGCGGCGTTGCTCGGCGGACATCTCTCCCGCGCCGGGTGCGGTACGTTCGATCACGAACTTGGGCATGTCATTTCTCCTTGTCAGCGAGCCCGGACGGGCTGTTCCTACCGTGCTGCCGAGGCTAGGCAAGGACCCAGCGGGGCACATGACCAGAAATGGTCATTTCCGCGGGGCGCTCTCGAATCTGCTCGACGGTGATCGGAGCAGGTTCTACGGTGGGCGGCATGCGGGAATGGAGCCCGCCTCCCCTGCCAGCAGGATGGGCGATTTCGGATCAACCGCCCTTCGTCGGGCGCGATTCAGAGTCGCAAGCCGTTCTCGCGGCGTTCTCCGATGTGCTTCGGGGAGCCTCGCGCGCCGTCTTCATCGACGGCGCGCCCGGCATCGGCAAGACCAGATTGATCGCCGAGTCTGCCACCCGCATGCGTCAGACCGGAGCCGCGGTGTTCGCGGGCTCGTGCGTCGCCGAGTACGGCGCTCCGCTGGAGCCGTTGGGCGCACCCCTGCTGCACCTGCTCGAGCAGCTGGGTCCGGACGACCCCGCCGATCGGTCGAGCCGGTTGATCCGCCTCGCGCTGGACTCGCGCCCGGAGAAGGTGCTCACCGGCACCGGTCCATCGGTCGGCTCGACCGGCGATGCCACGTCGAGGCTGGCCGCCGCCATCGTCCGACTGCTGCAGGAAGCCGCCCGGGTCCACCCGATCGTGCTGGTGCTGGATGACCTGCACTGGGCCGACCGCACCATGCTCAGCCTGTTGCCGCGATTGATTTCGGGACTCACCGCCAGCAGAGTGCTGGTCCTGGCGGGGTCACGCGACACCGATCCCGACCGGTCACCCCTGACCGACGACATCCTGGCCGAGCTGAGCAGGTTCGAGTGCGTCCGCCGGATCGCGCTTTCACCGCTCACCCCGGACCAGGTGGCGGAATACGTGGCGGCTCGACAACCGATGCCAGCACCTGGCCGCCAGGAGGTCGCGCGGCGCCTGAGCTTTCTGACCGGGGGCAACCCGTTCCTGCTGCGAGAGGCCTGGCGGCACGTGGCCGACGCCGCCGCGGATTCGGCCGCTATCGCCCTGCCCGGGACGGTCAACGACCTGTTGCGAGCACGGCTGGGGGCGATCCTGCCAACGGATCGCCCGGTTCTCGAGGCGGCGGCGATCCTCGGCATGGATGTGGTGCCGGACGAGCTTGTGGCGTTCACCGGGGAACCGGGAGCCGCGATTCTCGGCAGCCTCGATCGCGTGTCCGCCACCGGTCTCGTCGAATGGACGCGTGGCCGCGGCGGGTCGCTGCGATTCGCTCACGCCATCGCTCGGCAGGCGGTACTCGATCGGATCCCGGCGGATGAGTTGCCCGCGCTGCACGCCCGAGCAGCCGCGTCGCTGCAGCGTGCCGCACCAGTGCCGACGCGGCTCGTCCAGCGGGTGGCTCACCATTATGCGAAGGCCATCCCGCTCGGCTATCGGCAGCAGGCCGTCGACTACACCGCCCGGGCAGCCGAACTGGCCTCGTCGCAGCGGGCCCACGAGGACGCGGCGCACCTGTACGAACGCGCCGCCGGCCTCAGCGACACGACGGAAGCGGGCAGTGACCTGATCCTGTCCGCGATTCGCAGTTGGCGCCTGGCTGCGCATTTCGCGCGCCCGGGAGCTGGCGCGTGAGATCAGCGCATCCGCGCCCACCGCCCGGCAGCGACTCAGCGCCGCCATCGAGTTCGAAGAGGCCAGCTGGCGCCCCGGGCTGGACGGCGAGAAGGCCGTCCGGCTCCTGTCCACGGCGCTGGCCTCGCCCGGCGACGCCGAGTCGGAGGGCGAACGGATCCTGGCGCTGGCGGCGCTGGGCCGGGCCACCTCACTCGCCGGCAAGCCGGACGAGGCGTCCCGGATCGCAGCGGCGGCCACTGCCGAGGCCCGCGAGCGGGGTGACGCCGAACTTCTGCTCCGCGTGCTTCGTCGCGGGCAGACCTCCAGTCTTCGCCCGGCTCAGCTTCCGCAGGCCTACGCGGCCGCGCGGGAGTTCTGGCAGCTGGGTTGTCGGCACCCCGCCTTGCTGGGCGACGACCTGTACCACGGGCCGCTCTTCTGCGCCTCTGCGGCCTACGTGACGGGCGATCGTGGAGTCTTCGACGAAGCCGTCCAGGCGCTCGCCGCGGGGGTCGAGGAGTTCGGCAACTACTGGCAGTTCTGGCAGGAGTGCCAGGCATACGTGCGGCACTTCATCGCGGGCAACTTCGATGAGGCTCGGGCCGCGTCTCGGCGAGCGTCCGACGCAGAAGCCGAGTTCCGTTCCGACGCCGAGTCGAATGTGCCCGCGCAACAGCTCTACATGATCAAGCGCGAACTAGGTGACCTCGGGGTGGTGCGTGCGTTGATCACCGGGGACGAGTCGCCCGACCGACACTGGGGACCTGGGTTGCTCAGTCTGTACACCGAGTTCCGGATAGTGAACTCGACAAGGCGGATGCTCTCGTGGCTGCTGGAGCGCGATCGCCCGAGTGCGCACGAGTCGGCCGAGTGGCCGGGGGTCCTTGCCCTGATGACCGAGGCCGCCCTCTTCCTGGACGATCGGGCCGCCCTGCACCGACTGCGTCCCTGGCTGGCCGAGTACACCGGCCTGAACCTGATGGTGGGCTACCTCGTCACATCCTTCGGCGCCGCCGACCGCTACCTGGCGCAGGTCGAGGCGGCTCTTGGGATGGGCGATCCAGGGTCGCTGTTCGACGCGGCCTTGGAGCTGGAGGGCAGATTCGGCGCCGCCCTCTACATGGCGCACACTCGGGCGGCGAAGGCCCGCTGGCTGCGGGGTCGGGACGTCCGCTCGCGGCAGGCGGCCGTCTTGGCCGAACAGGTCCGCGCCGAAGCGGTACAGAGAGGGTGGACCCGGGTGCTGGCCGTGCTGGACGGCGCCACGCCGGGCAAGGGACGGGCCGACCGACTGACGGCGCGCGAGGTCGAGATCCTGCGGCTGCTGGACGAGGGCCTGAGCAACCATGCCATCGCCGGACGACTGTTCATCAGCGACCACACCGCCGCGAACCACGTCCGCAGCATTTTGGCGAAGACCGGCAGCAGGAACCGATCGCAGGCCGTCCGATATGCCCGCGACGCCGGGCTGCTGGATTGGAGTGGGAGCCAGACCGGCTACTCGACGCCGGCCAACTGACCGGTGCCGGCCATCACCCGACCGGAGACCTCGGTGATCACGTCGGCGGGCACACCCGCGCGTTCGGCCGCCTTGCGAATGGCTTCGGCCGATGCCGCCTCGTAGAGGCAGTAGGTCTTCATCCGATCCAGCGACAGGTACGAGAAGAGCCAGCGGACGTCCTCATCGTCGTTGATCTCGTTGAGGAGCTTCGTGTCGACCGGGAGGGTGACCGCCTCGGCGTAGGAACGTTCGATGACGAAGTACGGCATGTCGATCACCTCGGGTGCTGGGACTGGGCAGCTTGTTGGCGCCCGATTGTGATGTCACCACGGCCGTTCGTCTAGGGGGTTGAATTGCGTAGCGGGTACCGCGGCTCAGCCGTCGAACCAGGACAAGCTCGATCAACGATCTGCCAGCCACCTGGCGACCAAAGGAACCGTCCCCCCGGTCACCGGGGACGGTTCTTTCGGTCACCGGGGACGGTTCTTCCGGTCACCGGGGACGGTTCTTCCGGTCACCTCAGGTGCAGTCACGGACGAGTTCCCCCATGCGTTCCATCAGGCGTCGCCAGCCGAGGGAGTAGTCGCGGCGATAGCTGACCACCAGTTGCTGGGCGAGCGCATCGTCGGACCATTCGGCCTTCTCGGGTGGGGGACGGTGGGTCATCATCCACTCGACGGTGGCCTGGGCGATCTCTTCGATGCGCGGATCGTCCGGCGGATAGTCGAAGGCCCGGTCGGTGCGCAGGTAAAGGTCCCGGTACTCCGGGTCGTCGAGCATCGCCTGCTGGGTGTCGATCCAGGTGCTGACCAGGTCGGGATACAGCACCTGGATCAACAGCCAGGCGTCTCGCTCCAGCTGCAATGTGCGCTCCGAGACGCCGAGTGCGCGCATCTCGCGGTGCATCCGGGTCACCCGTGGGGGAAGGAACGGTTCACCCTGAGCAGCGAGCCGATCGAGGGCCTGTCGGGTGGCCTCCAACTCGGCGATCCGGGTCTGCAACTCCGAGTCGATCTGCGCAGCCGCCGTCCGGAAGGCGTCCGGCTCCGCGTCGATCAACTCACCCACCCGCGACAGGGGGACGCCGGCATCGGCGAGCACCTTGATCCGGTGCAGGTCCACCACGGCTTGGGCGTCATAGCTGCGGTAGCCGGCCGAGTTCCGCTCCGGCTCGGGCAGCAGGCCGAGTGCGTGGTAGTGCCGGATCGCCCGCCGAGTCACTCCGCTGTAGTCAGCCAATTGTCCGATGGTCAGCATCGGCGTCCTCTCGTCGCGGCTGAATGTAGCCCCGCAGCCCCGGTGCGACCAGGGCGTACACCCCGACCACGACCCATCCGGCGGCGAGCACCCAGGCTCCGGTGCGCAGGTCGGCACCGGAGAGCACGATCGCCATCAGTCCGAGCCCCAGCGGGCTGGCCGCCATCGCCAGCGCCGAGTACGCGCCGAAGACGCGGCCACGCAGGGCGTCCGGGACGTGTTCGGTGAGCACTACGGTGCCGATCGGTTGCAGCAGTCCCGAGCCCAGTCCAGCCGCCACCATGCCGGCCGCGACCAGCCAGAATCCCTGTAGCGGTGCGATCAGGACGGCCGAGGTCACGTAGAGCAGGTTGGCCACCACCCAGGCCGCCCAGCGGCGTCCGTCGAAGAGCCAGCCGTAGACGCCCGATCCGGCCATGGTGCCGACTGCGTAGGCAGACAGGCTCAGGCCCAGCAGCCCGGGTTCGGCCAGGGCGACGAAGTGGGCCGGCAGGACGACGCCGAGCAGCGGTGCGACCAGCACCATGGAGCCCAGGCTGACCACCAGCAGGATGAGCAGCGGCCGGCTCCGCCAGATGTGGGTGAAACCCGCCAGTGGTGAGTTGTCCTCGGCGGGTGCGAGTGTGCTTGCGCGCAACGGCATCACACCGATGGCCAGGGCTGCGACAGCGGAACAGGCTGCGGTGATCCACACCACCTGAATGGACGGCAGTACCGCCAGTAGCCAGCCGGCCACCGCGGGACCGGCCAGGAACGACAGGCCGAACAGCATGCCGCGCCAGGCGGCGAGCTTGTCCAACCCGACCCCGGAGGTCTGGGAGACGTTCGCCAGCAGCGTTTCGCGGGCGGTCGTCCCGGGGACGTCGAACAAGGCTCCGAGCACGCCGAGAGCGATGAACCAGGCCACGTCGAGGCCGACCGCCGCATCGACGATGGCGAGGGCGGCGACCGCGACCGCCGACCCGATGTCGGACAGGACCGACATGCGCCGGCGTCCAACCTTGTCGATCAGGTGTCCGCCGACGAACGCCGCGATGGCGCCGGGGACGGCGCTGACTGCGGCGACCAGGCCGGCGATCGCGGGATCACCGGTACGTTCCAGCACCAACCAGGGCAGCACGATGGCGATCGCCGAGTTGCCGAACAGCGAGGTGGCGGTCGCGGTCAGGTAGAGCGGCAGCGTGGTCTTTGTCGTCACGCCATCGAGTGTGAGGGTTGACGTTGCGTGAAGGTCAACTCAGGACGAGTGAAGGGCAAATAAGGATCGGGATCGGGCACGGTCTGCCGTGCCCGATCCCGATCCCTATTTGGGCTTCAGGTGGCGCTCATCGCTCGCCGCCCTTTTCGGCCAACCAGTCGTCGCCGACCTGCTGCTGGACGTCGAAGCCGGCGGTCAGTGCCGGCGCCGCCTTGCCTTCGAGCGAGCGGCCGACCAGCGGCACCTTGATGGTGAACTCGCCGCTGAAACTCACCACGGTGCCGCGGCCACCGGGGCGAAGGTCGATCGCCAACTGGGCCCGGGCGGGCATTCCGTGCACGGTCAGTTCCAGGTCGCCGGTGCGGGCGCCGGTCGCGTCGGCGGCATGCCAGCGGATCTCCTGCAGCAGTGTCAGCCGATCGCCGAGCAGGCCCCGGACCGCCGAGGGCGCCTCCAGGGTCCGCTCCACCGCGGTGTGCTCGGGAACCCCGTCCACTCGGTAGTCGAGGTCGCCGGACGCCGCGCACACCGCGGCGAGAAACGCCGGGTCGGTCAGCATGGCATGGGTGGCGAAAGTGTCCGCCGCGAAGTCGTTGCGGGCCTGGATCTGCATGCGGGACATTCTGCCGCAGGTCTCCCGACCGGACGCCGTGGGACCGCGAATCCGGTCGGGTCCACGGCGCGCCGACCCGCCCGGGACATTGTCACGGACGCCCGTTACAGTGAGTCAGGCATGTTGACGTGCAGTCGCAAGGAGGCGATGTGACCGCAATGAATCCGTCCCGCTCGGAGTGGAGCCGTAGATTGGGCGGTGAACTGACAAAACTGCTTAAGGATTTCCCGTCCTTGCAGGCTCCGGACGGCTTTGCCGAGCAGTACGTGCGGCACCTTCCGGAGGGTGAACTCGTCGACCTCGACCCGGCACATGTCGCCGCGCTGATCGCCGAGCATCTGCGGTTGGGACAGCAACGCCGGCCCGGCGAAGCGCTGGTGCGGCTGCGGCTGCCCGACCACCCCGGCGCCTCCACCGTGCTGCTGATCGTGACCGACGATCAGCCGTTCCTGGTCGACACCGTGAGCATGGACATCACCCGCACCGGGTGGAGCATCCGCACGCTGTTCCACCCCCAGTACGAGGTCGTCCGGGACGCCGAGGGCCGGCTGACCGACGCCGACGGCCGGCTGACCGGCGTCGGTGACGGCCAGGGTCGTGCGGAATCGTGGATCTGCGTCGAGGTCTTCCCGCCGCTGGGCGAGGCCGCCGCGGAACTCGCCGACGCACTCACCGCGGCGGTCGCGGCCGGGCTGGCGGCTGTCCGGGCGGCGGTGGACGACTGGGCTGCGATGAAGCGCCGCCTCACCGAGACCATCGAGCTGATCAACGACAACCCGCAACCGGTCAGCCCGCACGGCGTCCGCGAGGTGACCGATCTGCTGCAGTGGCTGACCGAGGGCAACTTCGTGCTGCTGGGCTACCGCGAATCTCACTACACCAAGGCGGACGGCTACCGCGCGGTGCCCGGCACCGGGCTCGGCATCCTCCGCAGTTCGGACGGCGACGCCGAGTTCCGGGCCGCGCCGACGTCCGGTGACCGCGGGCTGCTGGTGCTCACCAAGGACTCCCGGCGCTCGCCGGTGCACCGTGGTGCCTACCTTGACTACATCGGCGTCCGGCTCTATGACGGTGCCGGACGGCTGACCGGTGAACGGCGCTTCCTGGGTCTCTTCGCGGCGATCGCCTACGGGGCCAGCGTGTGGGAGATTCCCGTGCTCGCCCGCAAGGCGCAGAAGCTGCTCGACCTCTCGGGCTTCGACCCGCACAGCCACGGCGGATCGGCGATCCGGCAGGTGATCGACAGCTATCCCCGCGACGAACTGTTCCAGGCCACCGCCGAGGAACTCTTCCCGGTGATCTCTCAGGAGGCCCAGTTCAAGGACCGGCGGGTGGTCCGGGTCTTCGTCCGGCGCGGCACCTACGGCCGGTTCATCTCGGTGCTGGTCTTCCTGCCCCGCGACCGCTACACCACCGACGTCCGCGAGGCCATCCAGCGCATTCTGGTGGCCGCCCTGGGCGGCGAGTCGCTCGAACATCAGGCCCGGGTGTCCGAGTCGGTGCTGGCCAGGTTGTTCTTCGTGGTGAAGCGACCCGACGATGATCCGCTGCTCGGCGAGATCGATGAGCCGGCGTTGCAGGCCGCGGTCGAGGCGGCCGTCCGAAGCTGGGACGACGAGTTCGACGACGCCGCCCGCGAACTGGCCAGCGAGTCCCGCGGCGTCCAGTTCAGCGACGCCTATAAGGAGGAGTACCCGGCCCATGCCGGCGTGCTGGATCTGCGGCTGGCCAACGGCCTGACGCGCGACGACGACCTCGCCTACGACGTGTACCGTCCGACCTGGCCCGGCGATGGCGCCGACATCCGGTTCAAGGTGCTCGGCTACCGGCAGATGTCGCTCGCCGATGCCATGCCGCACCTGTCGGTGCTCGGTGTCGAGGTGCTCGACGAACGACCGTTCGAGTTCACGCTGCGCGGCCGCGAGGTCTACCTGTACGACTTCGGACTGAAACTGTCCGGGGCAGCCGAGCGCCGTCCGGAATGGACGCCGGAACTGCAGGCCAAGTTCATCGACACCTTCGACGCCACCTACCGGGGCCGGGCCGAATCGGGCAAATTCAATCGTCTGGTGATGACCGGTGGACTGACCTGGCAGGAGATCGCGTGGCTGCGGGCCATCTCGCGCTACCTCATCCAGGCCGGCATTCCCTACAGCCAGCCCTACGTGGCGGCCACCCTGAACGACAATCCGGCCATCGCGGCACGCCTGGTCGAGGCATTCCGGACCAAATTCGATCCGGACGCCGAGTTCGCCGACGTGGACGCGCGCGCAGCCGCCGTCGAGACGGTGCTCGCCGCGATCCAGGATCAGCTGGCCGAGGTGGCCAGCCTGGATGCGGACCGCATCCTGCGGATGTTCGTCTCCGTGCTGCGGGCGATGATCCGGACCAACGCCTTCCAGCCGGGAGCGCCGGCGCACGCCTTCAAGGTGCATCCCCGTGAGCTGGCGCTGCTGCCGGAGCCACGTCCGATGTTCGAGATCTTCGTCTACTCGCCGCGGGTGCAGGGTGTGCACCTGCGGTTCGGCAGCGTCGCCCGGGGCGGTTTGCGCTGGTCGGATCGCCGCGAGGACTTCCGCACCGAGGTGTTGGGCCTGGTCAAGGCGCAGATGGTGAAGAACAGCGTGATCGTGCCGTCCGGCGCCAAGGGCGGCTTCGTTCCGCAGTCGCTGCCCGACCCGAGCGTCGACCGCGCCGGCTGGTTGGCCGAAGGCGTGGCCTGCTACGAGATCTTCATCGCCTCGCTGCTGACGATCACCGACAACATCGTGGCGGGCGAGGTGGTGCCGCCCGAGGCGGTGGTGCGCTGGGACGGCGACGACCCGTACCTGGTGGTGGCCGCCGACAAGGGCACCGCGACCTTCTCGGACAACGCGAACCGGCTCTCGCTGGAACGGGGGTTCTGGCTGGGCGACGCGTTCGCCTCGGGCGGCTCGGCCGGCTACGACCACAAGGCGATGGGCATCACCGCTCGCGGCGCGTGGGAGTCGGTCAAGCGGCACTTCATCGAGCTGGGCCGGGACTGCCAGAGCGAGGACTTCACCTGTGTCGGCATCGGCGACATGGCCGGCGACGTGTTCGGCAACGGCATGCTGCGCAGCCGGCACACCCGGCTGGTGGCCGCCTTCAACCATCTGCACATCTTCCTCGACCCCGACCCGGACGCCGAGAGCAGCTTCGTCGAGCGGGAGCGGTTGTCGCGGCTGCCGAGGTCGTCGTGGGCGGACTATGATCGCTCGCTGATCTCGGACGGCGGCGGCGTCCACGCTCGCATGCTGAAGTCGATCCCGATCACGCCCGAGGTGCGGGCCGCGCTCGGTCTTGAGGACGACGTCGTGGCGCTCACCCCGGCGGACCTGATCAACGCCATCCTGAAGGCGCCGGTCGATCTGCTCTGGAACGGCGGCATCGGCACCTACGTCAAGGCGACCACCGAAACCAACGCCGACGTGGGCGACAAGGCCAACGACGCCGTCCGGGTGAACGGCGCCGAGGTCCGCGCGCTGTGCGTCGGGGAAGGCGGCAACCTGGGTTGGACGCAGTTGGCTCGGGTCGAGTACGCGCTGCGCGGTGGCCGGATCAACACCGATGCGATCGACAACTCCGCGGGCGTGGACACCTCCGACCACGAGGTGAACATCAAGATCCTGCTCGCCGGGCAGATGGCGGTTGGGGAGTTGGGACTCGAGCAGCGCAACGAGTTGCTGGCATCGATGACGGACGAGGTGGCCGCGCTGGTGCTCAACCACAACCTCAACCAGAACCTGGCGTTGTCGAACTCGATGTTCCGTGGTGCCGAGCTGACCGGCGCCTACGAGGGCTGGATGCAGGCACTCGAAGGGGCCGGCTACCTCGACCGGGAACTCGAGTTCCTGCCCACCGGCAAACAGCTCGACGCCCGCCGGGAGGGCGGCCACGGCCTGACCCGGCCCGAGCTGGCAACGTTGCTGGCCTGGACCAAGATCTTCCTCACCGACCAGGTGCTGGCCTCCGACCTGCCCGACGACCCGTATCTGGCGGACCGACTGATCCAGTACTTCCCGACCGAACTACAGCGCCGCTACGCCGCCGAGATGCCTCGGCACCGGCTGGCCCGCGAGATCATCACCTCGGTCGCGGTGAACCGGTTCGTCGACTCGCAGGGGATCACCGCCTATTACCGGCTGCACAATGAGACCAACGCGGCGGTCACCGAGGTGATCCGTGCCCAGCTGGCCGCCCGGTCGATCTACCAGGTCGGCAAGTCCGAGGTGGAACTCCGAAGCGCCGGTGACCTGAGTGCCCAGGTGGTCACCGAGCTGAGGGTCGCCTTGCGACGGATGGTGGAACGGGCCACCCGCTGGCTGCTGGCCAACCGCCGTGCCCCGCTGGACATCGTGGCGGCGACCGCGCAGTTCACCGACGGCGTCCGCGAGGTGCGGGCCGGACTCGGTTCGCTGCTGACTCCGCGGCAGGCCGCGAACGCCAGCCGGCACGCCGAGCGGATGATCGCTCAGGGCGTCCCTCAGGCGTTGGCCGAGGAGGTCGCCCAGGATGCGTACTCGCACTTCGCGCTGACCATCGTCGAGATCGCTCAGGCCCGGCAGGCGCCGGTCCGGACGGTCGCCGAGATCGCTTTCCTGCTCGCCGACCGGCTCGGGCTCGATGAGTTGCACGACACCGTGGTGGCGCTGCCTCAGCACGATCGCTGGGAGACCATGGCCCGCGCCGCCCTGCGCGACGAACTGCTCAAGGCGCACGGCGAGCTGACCTCGGCGGTGCTGGTCGATTCGGCCGAGCCGGCGGACGAGCAGGTGGACGCCTGGCTCGCCCGAACCCCGGGCGTTGCGGGCAAGGTCGCGACCCTGGCGCAGGTGTGCGAGGAACCCGATGTCGCTCGGGTGAGTGTCGGCGTCCGATTGGTGCGGTCGCTGCTGCCCGCCTGATCCCTCGTTGGTCGAGCTTGTGCAGACCGCGCAGGCTCGTCGGTCGAGTTCGTCGAGACCTCTGCTGGCGGAAGCGGTTTCGACACGCTCACCCTGCGGGAGCCGCGTCGCCGCTGCTCGCCTGGGGGTCGCGTCGCGGGAGTCGGTGCCCGTTAGGGCAGGATTGCGGGCATGCGGATCGATCTGCACACCCACTCCAGCGTCTCCGACGGTACCGACACGCCAACCCAGCTCGTTCGGAAGGCGGCCGCCGAGGGGGTGGACGTCCTCGGGCTGACCGACCACGACACCTTCGACGGTCTGCGCGAGGCCCGGCTGGCCGCCGAGTCGGTCGGAGTGGTGGTGCTGCCGGGTATCGAGATGTCCTGCCAACTCGAGGGCGCCAGCGTCCATCTGCTCGGGTACGGGTGTGACCCGCACTTCGAAGAGTTGCTGGACGAACTGGCCCGGGTGCGGGTCGGCCGGACCGGACGGCTACCGGAGATGCTCGCCAAGCTCGCCGAGCTGGGCCTGCCGCTGACAGAGACAGAGATCGCCGAGCAGGTCGGCTCCAGCCCGTCGCTCGGACGTCCCCATGTGGCGGACGCGATGGTGGCGAAGGGGTACGTCGGGGATCGGCAGGAGGCATTCGACCGCTTCCTGCACGACGGCGGACCGGCTTACGCCAACCGCTACTCTTGCCCGTTGCGCCGCGGCATCGAACTGATCCGCCGCGCCGGCGGGGTGCCGGTGATCGCGCACCCATGGGGGCGAGGGCGCGACAAGGAACTCACTCCGGCGATGCTGTCGGAGCTGACCATGGAGAACCGATTGGAAGGCGTGGAGGTCGATCATCCCGATCATGACGCCGATACCCGCGCACGGCTGCGCGCGCTGGCTTCGCGGTTGGGCCTGCTGACACTCGGCTCGTCCGACCATCACGGCCTGGGCAAGGTGAACAATCCGCTGGCCTGCGAAACCACCGACCCCGACGTCTACGCCGAACTGGTCCGGCGGATCCGCGCCCGCGGCGGCCGGCTGTAGCGGCCGACCCCGCCGTCCCAACGCTCGCCGAACCATTTCGGGCTCGCTGAGTTCGGCGAGCCCAAGAAGTTCGGCGAGCGCAGAGGGGGTTCGTCAGAGCGGGGTGACAGGTGTCGCCTGCCGGACCAGAATCAGCGCGTCGTAACTCGCTGAGGGCACCATCTCCACGGAGTTGAACCATGGGATCCAGGCCTGCCACTGCTGGAAGGCCTCGCCGGCGCTGGCCATCCGTACCGGACGTCCGAGCAGTTCCCGGTTCTCGGCGGACGCCATGGCGAACTCCAGATAGCCCTGGGTGGTTCCGGCGAACATTCCGCGCAACGGGGTCGGGTTGTTCATCGTGACCTCCCAGCGCTGCCCTCCCTCGCCGGTGCGGAACCGGCTGCTGACGAACTCGGTGCCGATCACCCGGTAGCCGTCGCCCAGGCGGTCGGCGGCCAACCCACCCAGATCGCGATAGCCGAAAGCGGTGGACGCCTTGTCGACGTGGCCGTTGTGAGCGAACAGCAGCGAATGGGCGTTGCCCCGCTCGTGCTGCTCGGCCACCGTGCGGGCCAGGTTGTCGGCCATCAGTGCGGCGCGCCGCTTGCCGTAGTCGGAGCCGGCGGCGCGCACATCGAGATACTGGCTCAGGGTGGTCGCCGCGTCGGCGGCCAGCCGGCGTCCGGGCTTGTCGGGCGCCGCAGAGACGGCGGCGCTGAGCTGCTGCACGCCGGGACGCGCCCGCCGATCGCGCTCAGCGGCATCGTCGGCACCTCTGGTGGCATCGGTCCAGTCGGTGAGTTGGGCGCGGAGCCGCTTTGCGACGCCCGGGTCGTGCCGGGTCAGCCAGGACAGTGCGATCTCCTTGTTGGCGTCGATCCGCTGGACGTCGATGCCGACCAGTTGGATCCGCCGCTCCGCCGGCACATCGGCGTTGTGGTCGCGGAGCCAACGCAGCAGTTCCGCCATCTCGGCCGTGTGATTGAGCACGAACCCGAACCGCTGGACTGCCTCCTCGGCCGTCCCGGGACCGCCCTGGATGAACTCGTTCACCCGGGCGGTGCTGCCGTAGTCCTCCTCCAGGACGAGAGCGCGGAACTCCGGCAGCTTCTGCACCAAACCGAGCCTGAGCCGCTGGAACTCGGCGTTGCCGTGGGTCGCCTCACCGAGGGCGAGCACGGTGGCCCCGGTGAGTTCCGGTGACAGCGGGGCGGTCGCCAACTCGACCGCTTGTGGGCTGCCCTGGGGCCGGGTCTGCCACCAGTAGCTGGCGCCACCGCCCACGGCGACAATCACGAGAGCCAGCAGGACGACGATCAGGGCGCGACCGCGTCGACGGCGGACCGGGGGAGGAGTGGCCGGCATCTCAGTGCACCTCCCGACGGAGTTCCCGCAGCACCCCGACCGTTCCGGGCAGGATCACCCAGGCGGCCACGCCGGTGGCAACCCGGGCCACCTCGACCGGTTCGATGCCATCAATGAAGGCCGCCATCGCGTTGATGTCCAGCCAGGTCAGGGCGTCCGCCACCTGCGGGATGACCCCGAGGAACAGGGCGAAGACCGGCCAGGCCAGCAGAATGCTGACCGCCGCGGGAGCGTTGCCGGCGACCAGGCCGACGGCGTAGCCGGACAGTGCAGCCAGCACGAGACCCAGGGCGAACCAGAGCTGTCCCGTCCAGTTGATGCTCCACTCGATCGGGTGGTCGACCAGCGGTGTGGCCACCGCCGCGATGAGCACACCGGCCAGCAGGGCGAGCACCCAGGCGACGACGGCGAGGCTGATCACCGCCCAGGCCTTGGCTGCCAGCACCTGCCCGCGGCGAGAAGTGAGCGCGTAACCGGTCAGTGCGGTGCGGTGTTGCCTATCCCCGGTGGCCAACAGTGCGGCCAGCACCGGCAGCAGAATGCTGGCGGGAGTTCCGGCCAGCCGGACGATCCGGTCGAGGGTGGTTTCGTCGGTCAGTAGGGCGACACCGCCGCCGAAGACGCCGGCCAGCAGCGCGGCGAGCGCGAGCAGGGCGATACCGGCGGGCGTATCCACCAGCTTGCGCAACTCGACCAGCCACAGCCGCATTGCTCGGTATCGGTTGAGGGACGGTGCGGCTGGGGAGTCGGTCGAGTGCGGTGTGACGAGGGTCCGGGTGTTCACGGTTGGGTCCTTTCGAGGTCAGGCGGCCGCGTCGGCGGTGACGGAGAAGTAGAACTCGGTGATGTCGCCGTGCAGGGCGCGCAGCCGGGCGGGGGTGTCGTCGGCGACCACCCGGCCGCCGGCGATCACCACGAGGCGGTCGGCGAGGCGTTCCACGTCGGTGAGCTGATGGCTGGAGAGCAGGACGGCGCCGCCGCGTTCGGCGCGGGCCCGGAGCAGCTCGCCCAGCCAGCGCTGCCCCTGCGGGTCGAGCCCGTTGGCCGGCTCGTCCAGCACCAGCACGGGCGGATCGGTGAGCAGGGCGTGGGCCAATCCGAGGCGCTGCCGCATGCCCAGCGAGTAGCCGCGGACGCGTCGGCGTCCGTCGGCGGCGGAGAGGCCGACCAGGTCGATCAACTCATCGGCCCGGCGGGCGGGCAGGCCGAGCGTGAGGCAGCTCAGCCGCAGGGCTTCGCGTCCGGTGCGACCGGGGTGGAAGGCGTCGGCGTCCAGCAGCGAACCGGCGACGGCGGCCGGCTCGGGCAGCTGCCGGTAGTCCTGTCCGGCGATCCGGGCGTTGCCCGAGTCGGCGTGAGCCAGTCCGAGCAGGATGCGCATGGCGGTGGACTTGCCAGCACCGTTGGGCCCGAGGAAGCCGGTCACCGATCCGGCCGGGACGGTGAAGGACACCCCGTCCAGGGCCGGACGCCGCAGGCCCGGGTAGGTCTTGGTCAGGTTGTCGAAGCTGATCATGGTTCGAGTCCACCGCGACCAACCGGTCGCCGGCATCGGGCATTGGCCTCGCCTCCGGCAACCGTTCGGACCCCGCGAGTGACGACCAGCCGGCCCATGGGCTAGGCCGGACCAGCCGATGGTCGCTAGGGCCGGGAGGCGAGCCGTCCGTAGGCTGCCCTGGATGGACGTGCACGATGCTCAACCCCGCACGACGGCCGGCCCAGCCGGATTGCTGACCTGGCTGGTCCCCGTCCTGTTCTGGCTGTACTACCTGACCCCGTTGCTGCGACCGGATGCCGGGCGTCCGATCGGCATGTGGTTGCTCAGCCTGCTGCCGCCGGCCATGGCGTTGGCGATCCTGCCGCTGCGGCGCCGGTTCCCGACCGGGGTGGCGCTGACCATGGGCGGACTGCTGTTCCTCAGCCCCGGCGTCATCGGTGCCGCGTTCGTCACCCAGGCGTCGCTGGCGCGCCGCACCGGTTCCGCGGCCATCGTGCTGTTGTCGGGCGGCTGGCTGATCGCCGCCAAACTGTTGCAGCTCCTGATCGGACCGATGTCAGGACGCTGGAGCGGCGCGCACGGCGTGGAGCTGACCATCGCCGTGGTCGGAATCGTGGTCGCCACCCTGATCGGCTGGCTGGTCCGCAGCCGGGAATCCGAGTCGCAGAGCCGGGTGGACGCCGACCAGGCCCGGCACGAGGTGGAGTTGACGCGGATCGAGCGGGCCAAGCTGGCCGAGCGGGAGCGGATTGCCCGCGAGATGCACGACGTACTGGCCCACCGCTTGTCGCTGGTCAGCATGCACGCCGGCATCCTCGCCTTCCGCGACGACCTGGAGCCGGAGGAGACCCGCGAGACGGCGCGGCTGATCCAGCGCAACGCCCGGCAGTCGCTGGACGAACTACGGGCGGTGCTGTCCACGTTGCGCGGCGCCGAGGCCCCGCCCGAACCGCCCCAGCCCACCCTTGCTGAACTCGCGGTGCTGCTTGCGGACGTCGGTTCCGATCAACAGATCGAGCTGTCCCTCGATCTGGACCCGGACCGGGTTCCGGCCCGGATCAGCCGGACTGCCTACCGGATCGTCCAAGAGGCCTTGACCAACGCCCGCAAGCACGCCCCGGGTGCGCCGGTGACCGTGTCGGTCAGCGGCGAGCAGGGCGAAACGGTCGAGATCCGGGTCAGCAATCCGCTGGCCGACTTGGCCATCCCGGATCGCACCGGCAGCGGCTTCGGGCTGCTCGGAGTGGCCGAGCGGGCGGCGTCCGTGGGCGGTTCGGCGAGCTATGGGCTGATCGACGGCGGGTTCACCGTGGCCGCGTCGCTGCCCTGGGAGGATGAGGCATGATCACGGTGCTGCTGGTGGACGACGACCCGATGGTGCGCACCGGTCTGCGGATGATCATTGCCGCCGACCCGGATCTGCGGGTGGTCGGTGAGGCTGCGGACGGCGCGGAGGGGCTGAGCCGGATCGCCGAACTGACGCCGGACGTGGTGTTGCTCGACATCCGGATGCCGGTGCTGGACGGCTTGGGCGTGCTGGAACGGCTCGCGACCGCGTCCCACCGGCCCCGAGTGCTGGTGCTGACCACCTTCAACACCGACGACTATGTGCTGCGCGCGCTGCGGCAACGGGCGCAAGGGTTCCTGCTCAAGGACGCCGACCCGGCCGACCTGCTGGCCGCGATCAGGGCCGTGCAGCGCGGCGAACCGGTGCTGTCCCCGGCGGTCACCTCCACCGTGATCACTGCCGCGACGGCGTCCGATCAGGCGGTGCCCGCGCTGCGCGAGGTGGCCGACTCGCTCACCCAGCGGGAGCGGGAGATCGCCGTGCTCCTAGCCCAGGGCCTCACCAACGCCCAGATCGGCACCCGGCTGCATCTCAGCCTGGCGACCGTGAAGGCCCATCTGACCAGGCTGTTCGTCAAACTCGGCACCGACAACCGGGTGTCGGCGGCGATGGCGATTCGGGACGCCGGCCTGCTGGAGTGACCCGTCCCCGGTCGGCCGCACCAACGCTCGCCGAACCATTCAGGGCTCGCCGGATTCAGCGAGCCCCATCAGTTCAGCGGGCGCGGGCGACTCAGGACCGGGCAACGGCGGTGATAGGGTCGGCCCGTGCATCGAACCGCTGACTGGCGCTCCCGCTGACGGCTCGATCGAACTGACCTGGCCGTCACTGCGTGGCGGCCTTTCGCATGTCCGGACGACGAACGAACGAGTGATTGACGATGACTGAAGCACTGCTCGACGACGCGGGCGACGAACTCGCGGCGTCCACCTCCGACGCCTCACTGCGCCGCACCGAAGCCCGCAGCGTAGCGATCGAACGCGAGATCGCGGCTGATCCTTCCAAATTCCGGATCATGACCGGCGACCGCCCGACCGGCGCCCTGCACATCGGCCACTACTTCGGCTCGCTGGCCAACCGCGTCCGGCTGCAGGATGCCGGTGTCGAGACGATCATCCTGATCGCGGACTACCAGGTGATCACCGACCGCGACGGCACCGGCCCGATCCGCGAGCGGGCGCTCGGCATGGTCGCCGACTATCTGGCGATCGGCATCGACCCTGCGCGCAGCACCATCTACGCGCACTCGGCAGTGCCGGCGCTGAACCAGCTGTTGCTTCCCTTCCTCTCCCTGGTGACGGACGCCGAACTGCGTCGCAACCCGACGGTGAAGGCCGAGTTGGAGGCGACCGGCGACCGGCCGATGTCGGGCCTGCTGCTCACCTACCCGGTGCATCAGGCCGCCGACATCCTGTTCTGCAAGGCGAACCTGGTACCGGTCGGCAAGGACCAGCTGCCGCACCTCGAGCAGACCCGGGTGGTCGCCCGCCGCTTCGACGAACGGTACGGACGCGCCAACCCCGCCGAGCCGGTGTTCCCTCAGGCCGAGGCGCTACTCAGCAAGGCGCCCACGGTGCTGGGTCTGGACGGCACCAAGATGAGCAAGACCAAGGGCAACGTGATCGAGATCGGCATGGACGCCGACACCACCGCCCGGCTGATCAGGAAGGCCGTCACCGACTCCGACCGGCACATCACCTACGATCCGGCGAACCGCCCCGAGGTGTCGAACCTGCTGATGCTGGCCGCGCTGTGCACCGGAGGCGACCCGGTGGCGATCGCCGACGAGATCGGTGACGGCGGCGGTGGCGGCCTGAAGCGGGTGGTCACCGAGGCGGTGAACTCCTACTTCGCCCCGATCCGCGCCCGGCGCGCCGAGCTGGCGGCCGACCCCGGCTATCTACTGTCGGTGTTGCGCGAGGGCAATGCCCGCGCGAACGCGATCGGTGACGCCACGTTGAATGAGGTTCGGCAGGCGATGGGCATGGTCTACTGACCGCGGACGGCCCCCTCGCTGCCACGGGCCAGCGCTGTCGCGTTGGTGCGCGGGTTTCAGGATGCCCATGCGCAGCGATCTCGACATCGTCGCCCGATGCGCTGAAACCCCGCCGATTTCGGGTCGTGACGCGAAATCGGCGGGGTTTCCGTTTATCGGCAGGCGATGTCGAGATCGCAGACGGCCGGCTGTCGACCGGATCCTCTCACCGAAGGCAGCGCTCAGGCGCCGAGGGCCTTCTCGGCGCCGATCGTGGTGTCGTCGCCGTGTCCGGTCCTCACCACCGTGTCGTCGGGCAGGGGGAACAGCTTCGCCCGAATGGACGCCACCAGGGTGTCGCGGTCGCTGTAGCTGCGGCCGGTCGCACCCGGTCCGCCCTGGAACAGGGTGTCGCCGGTGAACACGGTGCCCAGTGACGGCAGGTAGAGACAGACCGCGCCGGGGGCGTGGCCAGGCGTGTGCAGCACCCGAATCGTCTCGCCACCGACGGAGATGGTCTGGCCGTCGGCCAGCGGGCCGTCCGGCGGCGTGTCATGGGTCAGGCTCCACAAGACGGCGTCGGCGGGGTGCAGCAACACCGGCGCCTGGGTGACCCGGCCGAGCGTGGGCGCCCAGCGGACGTGGTCGTCGTGGGCGTGGGTGCAGACCACGGCCTTGACGTCGCGTCCGTCGATCAGCTTCACGATCGCCAGCGGATCGTGCGGGGCGTCGATGACGATGCATTCGGTGTCGTCGCCGACGATCCAGACGTTGTTGTCGACGTCGAAGGTCTCGCCGTCCAGCGAGAAGGTGCCGGACGTCACGGCGTGGTCGATCCGGACCGCCATCAGAACACCACCACCGAACGCAGCACGTTGCCACCGTGCATCTTTTCGAAGGCGGCCTCGACGCCGTCGATGCCGATCTCTTCGCTGACGAACGCGTCCAGCGGCAGCCGGCCCTGCAGGTACAGGTCGATCAGCATCGGGAAGTCGCGGCTCGGCAGGCAGTCGCCGTACCAGGACGACTTCAGCGACCCGCCGCGTCCGAACACATCCAGCAGCGGCAGTTCCAGCTGCATCTCCGGGGTGGGCACGCCGACCAGCACCACGGTGCCAGCCAGGTCGCGTCCGTAGAACGCCTGCTTCCAGGTCTCCGGACGTCCCACCGCGTCGATCACCACATCGGCCCCGAAACCTCCGGTCAGCTCCTGGATCGCGGTGATCGGATTGGTCGCGGAACTGTTCACCGTGTGGGTCGCCCCCAACGTGGTCGCGGTGGCGAGCTTCCGGTCGTCCAGGTCGACTGCGATGATCCGGTTCGCGCCGGCCAGCCGCGCACCGGCGATCGCTGCCGCGCCGACGCCGCCGCAGCCGATCACAGCGACCGAATCGCCACGGCCCACGTTGCCGGTGTTCAGCGCGGCACCCAGGCCGGCCATCACGCCGCAGCCGAGCAACCCGGCCGCCGCCGGGCGAGCCGCCGGATCGACCTTGGTGCACTGCCCGGCAGCCACCAGGGTCTTGTCGATGAAGGCGCCGATACCGAGTGCGGGGGAGAGTTCGGTGCCGTCCTCCAGGGTCATCTTCTGCTTGGCGTTGTGGGTGGCGAAGCAGTACGAGTGGCGCCCGCGCAGGCAGGCCCGGCACGCCCCGCAGACCGCGCGCCAGTTCAGGATCACGTAGTCGCCTGGGGCCAGATCGTGCACCTCGGGTCCCACGGACTCCACGATCCCCGCGGCCTCGTGGCCCAGCAGGTAGGGGTAGTCGTCGCCGATGCCACCCTCGCGGTAGTGCAGGTCGGTGTGGCACACGCCGCACGCCTGGATCTTCACCACGGCCTCGCCCGGACCCGGGTCCGGCACGTTCACCGTCACCAGTTCCACCGGCGCGCCCTTGCCCCGGGCGATGACGCCCTTCACCTGTTGCATATCTGTCCTGACTCCCGTTGTCGGCCTTGGTCACGATCCTGTAGCCCCCGCGCCGACGGGTCAACCGACGCGCTCCCTAATGTCGCAAGGAGCCCTGGATACGGAACCGAGCCAGATCGGGAACCGCTACCGGCGTCCGATCTGGGTCTCTTCGAGGCGGATGGCCCGGACACGGCTCCCTGAAATGGCGCGCTCCGCCGGGACAGCTCGGCAGAGATCAGCGAGCGGAGGTTCGGCCGACCGAGATCACCGTGGTGCCCCATGAACGGATCTCGGTGCCGCGAGGAAGACGCCCTGGGTTCCCGCTCGGAGCGGACTGTGAGTCGACTTGAAGTGGCTTTGGAGTCGCCGGTCGCAGACTGTGCCCGTCAACCCTCTCCCACAAGAAGGACCGTCCCCATGTCACTCACTCGCCGACTCATCGGGCTGGCTGCTGTAGGCAGCCTGCTCATCTCGCCCGCCCTCGTAACGCCGTCTGCTTCAGCGGAACCGGTCGAGCCCGCCAAGGCCCCGAAGACCCGTACGATCGGGGTCGGTAGCAATCCGTACGCCGTGGCGATCGCCCAGAACCTTGGCAAGGCTTTCGTCGTGCTCGACGGCGGCATCTCTGTCGTGAGCCTGATCACCCATCGTGAGGTGGCCGATATCAACACCTTCGGCTTTCATGGCCAGAACGCAATTACTTTGGTTCGCAACAACACCAAGGGCTACATCACCAACGGCATGATCACGACGGTCGCCGTCTTCGACACCGAGACCCACAAGGTGCGCCCGAGCATCCGGGTCGGGTACGGCGCCAACGGCATCGTCACGGCCAAGACGCCCAAGGGTGAGCGGGCATACCTGATCACCTCCGCCGATTCCGGACCGGGACCGGGTAAGGCCAAGAACCAGCTGATCGGGATCCAGACCAGCACCGGCAAGATCGTCAGCCGCACCCGGCTGCCAGGGATCTCGGGCGCTTTGGCCGTGCAGCCCGGCGGGAAGCGGATCTGGGTCGGCGGCTTCGTGAAGGGCGGCATCTCCCAGGTCAGCACCACGAACGGCAAGATCGTCAAGACTCTGAAGGCCACCAAGGCCGGCCCGATCACCGGTCTCACGTTCGCTCCGAAGGGCAAGGTCTGGCTGACCGGACGGGCCGGGGTGTCGGTGATCAACGCGGCATCGGGCAAGTCGGTGGCGTTCCTTACCGCACCGAAAGTGTTCCCCCGTGGTTTCATCTACCCAAAGGGTGTCGTGCTGAACAACTCCGGCAGCTACGCGTTCGTGGTCAACTCCGTTGAGACTGACAGCGGCGACAAAACCTGGGGGGCACTCGCAGCCATCAACACCAAGACCTACAAGGTGTCCTGGCGCGTCAAGACCGGGAACTGGCCGCAGGGCATGGCGCTGGACCGGACGCGCAGCGTCCTCTACGTCACCAACTACGACGACGACACCGTGACCTACCTCGCCGTCAAGAAGTAGTCCTCGATCTCCCATTGAAGATTCAGCGAGGCCCGGCCGGATCGTTATCGGCCGGGCATCCGCACGCTTTTCTACTCGGACGGCGCGGGCTGCGCGGCCCTCGTGCCCGAGGATCGCCGGCGCCGGCGAGGCTTGTCGGAGGGCGTTTCCGGCGCAGTGTCGCCGGTTGTGGCGGAGTCGGTGGTCTCCGGCTGAACCGCTTGGGTGAACCGATCGGGGTGGCTTCGAGGCGGAGGAGTGGAGCCCGCTGCGCCCCGGAGACCGGCCGGGCCCCGGAGCGGACTGTGAGTCGACTTGAAGTGGCTTTGGAGTCGCCGGTCGCAGAGTGTGCCCGTCAACCCTCTCCCACAAGAAGGACCGTCCTCATGTCACTCACTCGCCGACTCATCGGGCTGGCTGCTGTAGGCAGCCTGCTCATCTCGCCCGCCCTCGTAACGCCGTCTGCTTCAGCGGAACCGGTCGAGCCCGCGACGGCCCCGAAGACCCGTACGATCGGGGTCGGTAGCAATCCGTACGCCGTGGCGATCGCCCAGAACCTAGGGAAGGCTTTCGTCGTGCTCGACGGCGGCATCTCTGTCGTGAGCCTGATCACCCATCGTGAGGTGGCCGATATCAACACCTTCGGCTTTCATGGCCAGAACGGAATTACTTTGGTTCGCAACAACACCATGGGCTACATCACCAACGGCATGATCACGACGGTCGCCGTCTTCGACACCGAGACCCACAAGGTGCGCCCGAGCATCCGGGTCGGGTACGGCGGCAATGGCATCGTCACGGCCAGGACGCCCAAGGGTGAGCGGGCATACCTGATCACCTCCGCCGATTCCGGACCGGGACCGGGTATGGCCAAGAACGAGCTGATCGGGATCCAGACCAGCACGGGCAAGATCGTCAGCCGCACTCGGCTGCCAGGGATCTCGGGCGCTTTGGCCGTGCAGCCCGGTGGGAAGCGGATCTGGGTCGGCAGCATCGGGAAGGGCGGCATCTCCCAGGTCAGCACCACGAACGGCAAGATCGTCAAGACTCTGAAGCCCACCAAAGCCGGCTCGATCACCGGTCTCACGTTCGCTCCGAAGGGCAAGGTCTGGCTGACCGGACGGGCCGGGGTGTCGGTGATCAACGCGGCATCGGGCAAGTCGGTGGCGTTCCTCGGCGCACAGAAGGCGTTCCCCCGCGGTTATCCCTACCCGAAGGGTGTCGTGCTGAACAACTCCGGCAGCTACGCGTTCGTGGTCAACTCCGTTGAGACTGACAGCGGCGACAAAGCCTGGGGGGCGCTCGCAGCCATCAACACCAAGACCTACAAGGTGTCCTGGCGCGTCAAGACCGGGAACTACCCGCAGGGCATGGCGCTGGACCGGACGCGCAGCGTCCTCTACGTCACCAACTACGACGACGACACCGTGACCTACCTTGCCGTCAAGAAGTAGTCCTCGATCTCTCATTGAAGATCAGCGAGGCCCGGCCGGATCGTCACCGGCCGGGCCTCCGCACGTTTGCTACTCGGCCGGCGCGGGCTGCGCGGCCCTCGTACCCGAGGAGCGCCGGCGCCGGCGCCGGCGAGGCTTGTCGGAGGGCGCTTCCGGCGCAGGGTCGCCACTCGTGGCGGAGTCGGTGGTCTCCGGCTGAACCGGCCTCTCGCTGGGGCGCCTGCGGCGTTGGCGGCGGACGCGTCCGTCACCGGTCTCGACCCGCTCGGCCTTTGGTCCACGTTCGCGCGGCTCGCGGGGCGTGCGAGGTTCGGCGGCCTTGGGCGGGGCGATCCGGCCTTTGGTGCCGGGTGCGATACCCAGGTCGGTGAATAGGTGATGCGACGTCGAATAGGTCTCCGGCGGTTCCGGGAATCCCAGCTCGAGGGTCTTGTTGATCACCTTCCACCGGGTGAGGTCGGCCCAGTCGACCAGCGTGATGGCAACACCCTTCGCGCCTGCGCGACCGGTGCGACCGATGCGGTGCACATAAGTCTTGTCGTCGTCGGGGCATTCGTAGTTGACCACGTGCGAAACACCGGTGACGTCGATGCCGCGGGCCGCCACGTCGGTGGCGACCAACACGTCCACCTTGCCCTCGTGGAACCGCTTCAGCGATTTCTCGCGCAGCACCTGGTTGAGGTCGCCGTGCAACGATCCCACCTTGAAGCCGCGGTCGGTGAGTTCGTCGCTGAGCCGCTGCGCGGACCGCTTGGTGCGGGTGAAGATGATCGTCTTGGTGCAGCCCTCGGCCTGCAGCAGGCGTCCGACCACCTCGGGCTTGTCGAGGTCGTGCGCCTGGTAGACGAACTGATCGACCTCGGGCACCGTGACCGAGGCGTCCTGGGTCTCGGCACGGACGTTGACCGGCTGGTTGAGGTACATACGGGCCAGGCCCACCACGGCGGACGGCATGGTGGCGCTGAAGAGCAGCGTCTGGCGGGTCGGCGGGGTCTTGGAGATCAGTCGTTCGACGTCGGGCAGGAAGCCCATGTCGAGCATTTCGTCGGCCTCGTCCAGGACCAGCACCTTGACCGCGGACAGGTCGAGCGAGCGGCGGGTGACCAGGTCGAGCAGCCGTCCGGGGGTGCCGACGACCACATCGACGCCGCTGGTCAGCGCGCCGACCTGAGTGTCGTAGCCGACGCCGCCGTAGACGGTCAGCACCCGCGCCTTGCGGACGGCGGAGGCCACTTCAAGGTCGTCGGCGACCTGGAGGGCGAGTTCACGGGTCGGACACATCACCAACGCCTGCGGCTTGCCCTTGGGTGAGTGGTCGGCGTAGCCGGGATCGGTCTTGACGATGACGCGCTGCAGCAGGCTGACGCCGAACGCGAGGGTCTTGCCGGTGCCCGTGCGAGCCTGGCCGATCATGTCGGTGCCGTTGACAGCGATCGGAATCGCCAACGACTGGATGGGGAAAGGATGCTCGATGCCGACGGCCCGGAGGGCCTCGGCGATCTCCGGAATGACGCCGAGGTCGGCGAAGGTGGCGGCGGACTCGGGGTCCTGCTGCACCTCGGAAGCGTTGTCGCTCAGTGTGGTGGCCTTACGTGCACCGGCCGTCAGGCCGGAAATGATGACGCCCGCTCCGGCGGCGCAGTCGTCAGCCGCGCAGAAGCTGGGGACGCACTCGGGTGTGCGTTCGGCGCTCAGTCTAGCCCCACCCGCCCCGAGGCGCTCAGAGCGAGCCGAAGCCCACCCGGCGTGCCGCCTCCTGGCCCAGTTCGAGGTAGGCGATCCGGGACGCCGGAATCAGCACCTTGCGGCCCCGGTCGTCGGTCAGGGTGAGCACCGCGTTGTCTTCGACAGCCTTGCCGAATGCCGACTCGACGTCAGCAGCGGCTTCCTCGGTCTCGACGATGATCTCCCGAGCCCCGTGGACGATGCCGACCTTGATCTCCATTGCTTCTCCTCCAACGACCAAACACAGAATCTCAGCACTGACCCTAGTCGGGTCGCTGCTCCCGGGGCGGGGTCGTCCGCTGCCAGCGCAACTACCGAACCGGTCTCCTGGAGGCCTTCCGTGGGTCGGTGAAGGGTCGTCGTCCGGCTGAGCGAACGAGATCCGCGGTCCAGTTCGCGAGGGCACGGCGAGTTCAGGCGTCCGGACGCGACTGCACCGCAGATATCAGGGTGGTGCGCCGCAGCCTTCACGGAAGCGCCGGAACCGCGCACGACCCGTTGGTAGTGTCGTTGCCGTGAGCATCGCCCGGCGACGACTGCGGCTCCCCGCGTGGGGGCCGCATGTCGTCATGGCGGCGGTTGCGATGACTGCTCTGCTGCCGCTGCTCGACCGGCTGCCGCGAGTCGCTGTGGTGGCCTGTTTCGATGCCGGCCACCCGCTCTACAGCCTGGTACCCAGCACAGAACCGGCGGGCGCCGTCCATTGCGTGAGCGCCCCGGCCCCGGTGGTGAGCTGGACGGTGATGGTCGCGGCCGCCTTGGTGGTGCAGCTCGTGCTGACCCCCACCGCGCTGCTCGCCGCCGCACTGCTGCTGACCGGCGCCCGCCGGCTGGTCGGCATCGGTCGAGGAATTCTGGTGGCCGCGCTGGCCTGGCTGGAGGGCGTCGCCGTCCTGGTCTGGCCGCAGCTCGCACGCGTGCCGGTGCCCGTGGTCGCCACGCGGTCCGGCTGGAGCCGGGTCAACCCGCGCCGCGGTCCGCCGACGCTCTCCTGAACCCCGGCCCGCGGCGTCCGATCGAGTGACGCGCCGGTAGGCCGAGCTTCATCCACGCAGTCGTGCTTTCCGCGTGGACCGAAAAGAACCGTCCCTCCGTACGCAGATCGCGCGTAGGTGGACCGAAAGAACCGTCCCTCCGTACGCAGATCGCGCGTAGGTGGACCGAAAAGAACCGTCCCTTTGTACGCACATCGCGCGCATACCCGGCGACCCGAGTCGCCGCATCGATCGAACACTCAACGGGGCCCGGCCCTCCGGCCCGGATCAGGAAACCCACCATGCCCAAGCAATCGACGTCCACCAAGAGCGGCCAGGCCCGTGAGGCCCTTCGCCGCCGCCAACAACGCCAAGCTGCCGCCGACCGGCGCCTGCGCATCATCGTCCGCACCGCCTGGATCGCAGGCATCACCGCGATCGCCGTGATCCTCGGCGTCACCATCTGGACGGTGGCCAACGCGCGGTCCTCCAACTCCGCCGCGCCGCCGGCGGCCGGCTCGGTCGTCGTCCCGCCCAACGGAACGGACGCCGGCGCCGTCCGGCTCGGCAGCGCCGAGGCCCCGGTCACCGTCACCGTGTACTCCGACTTCATGTGCCCGTTCTGCGGCCAGTTCGAGCGCGCCAACGGTGAGGCACTGCAGAGCGCCGTCGCCGCCGGCACGGTGAAGCTGGAGGTCCATCCGATGGCCTTCCTGGATGCCCAGTCGGCCGGCAGCAAGTACTCCACCCGCGCGGCGAATGCCTTCGTCACCGTTGCCGCCAGTGATCCCCAGGCGGCGCTGCGGTTCAACCAGTTGCTGTTCGCCAATCAGCCCGCGGAAGGGTCGTCCGGGCTGAGCGACGAGCGGCTCGCTGCGCTGGCTACCGAAGCCGGGGCGTCCGCCGACGTGGTGGCATTGTTCGGTGAGCAGCGGTTCGCAGGGTGGATCGACCAGCTCACCCGGCAGGCGTTCGCCGCCGGCGTGACGGGCACCCCCACGGTCAAGATCAACGGCCAGACCTTCACCGGGGACCTGTACACGCCCGGCGCGCTCACGGACGCCGTCCAGCGGGCGGCGTCCGGTGCCTGACGTCGCCGCCCGATCCGCTTCGCGCACTGGCGGCGGCACGGCAAACCAGGCCGGGCCGCGAGGCGACGCGACGACCGGCTCCGGGGGAGACGCGGGGCAGGGATCGTCGCTGGGGCATCGGATGCGGCGTATCCGGCAGTCGAACCCGTGGATCTTCGGCACCATGCTGATCTCGGCCCTGCTCAGCCTGACCGCGTCCTTCGTGCTCTCGGTGGACGCCGTCGCGCTGGCCGCCGATCCCCAGGCGGCGCTGGCCTGCAACATCAACGCGGTGCTGAGTTGCGGAACGGTCGGGGCCTCCTGGCAGGCGAGCCTGTTCGGCTTCCCCAACGCCTTCCTGGGGCTGGTCGCCGAACCCGTGGTGATCACGGTGGCGGTCGCCAGCCTGGGCGGCGTCCGGTTTCCGCGCTGGTTCATGTTCGCTGCGCAGATCGTCTACACACTCGGCCTGATCTTCGCCTACTGGTTGTTCTTCCAGGCGTTCTTCGTGATCGGTGCGCTCTGTCCGTGGTGCCTGCTGGTGACCCTGTCGACCACCCTGGTGTTCACCTCGCTGACCCATGTGAACATCCGGGACGGCAACCTGTATCTGCCGCAGTCGGCCAGCCGGGTGACTCGTTCGCTGATCGCGCATGATCTGGATCTGCTGCTGGTGGCGCTGTGGCTCGTCGGCATCGCCGCCATGGTGGTGATCAAGTACGTCCCGCTGATGCTCTGAGCTGTGCGAAACCGTGGCCGGTGGTCGAGTTGCTCGTCAGACTGGACGCATGGAACAACGTCTGCACTTCCTCACCCTGGCCACCCCCGACCTGGACGCGGCGCGCCGGTTCTACCGCGACGGCCTGGGCTGGACGGTGTTCCACGACGAGCCGGGAGAGATCGTCTTCTTCCAGATCGCGCCGGGCTTGCTGCTGGGCCTGTTCGATGCGGCGAAGTTCGATCAGGACCTACTCCGCGACCAGTCGACCAGCGCCGTCAGCGGCGTGACGCTCGCGCACAACGTGCCCGATCGCGAGAGCGTGGTGGCGACCCTCGCCGCGTTCGAGGCAGCCGGTGGAGCGATCCTCAAACCGGCGCAGGAAGGGGCGTTCGGCGGAGTCTTCCACGGTCACGCGGCCGACCCGAACGGAGTCATCTGGGAGATCGCACACAACCCCGGCTGGCGGATCGATGACGAGGGCCGGGTGGTCTTTGAGTAGCTCGACCGATCAGCGGGTTCGGGCCGACAGAAGCACCTGGGCGCCATGCCCGGAGCCGGTGAACTTCGCGTCGCAGGTGTGCAAAGGAACCGACAGCGCCTCCGCCAGGGCCAGGTAGCTCGCGTCATAGCTGGTGAACTGATGCCGCAGTGGCCAGATCCGATCAGCCAGCGGTCCACTCTCGTGCCGGACGATGGTGAGATCGAAATAGTCCCGGAGAGCCTGCCCGGCGGTCTGGGCGTCGAGGTGTCCGCCGAGGGTGAGGCCACGCAGAGCGGACAGCACCTCGGCATCGAGCAGATGCGGCGCGTGGATCTCGCCGCGTAGCGCGTCCAGAAGACCGGGTTGGGCGTCGCGTCCGACCAGCGCCTCAACCATCGCCGAGGCATCGACCACGATCATCGGCGATCTGCTCGTACGGCCTCGACGATTTCCGCAGTCTCCGGCCCCCGTGCGCGATCGCGGGCCTGACGTCGCGCGACGATCTCTTCATTCGTCGGCCGGGCTGCGATCTTCGCAAGTTCACTGCCGACATACACAGACAACGAGTTGCCCGCTGCAGCAGCGCGCTTCTTCAGCGTTGGGCCACGTCCTCAGGCACATCTCGGATGTACAAGGTCGTCATGCACCGATGCTAGCCATCTGCAAGCAGATGGCCTCACCCGAGTCGAGCGCGGAGAATGGTGTCATGTCGGATCTGGTTGAGCGAGTTCGTGAGGCGTCCAGCCGCTGGCAGTTGCAGGTGCGTGCGCCGCTCGACGGTGGCAGTCGGTCGACGGTCGTCGCTGCGTCCGATGCGCAGGGACGCGATCTGGTTCTCAAGCTTCCGGCTACCCGGAACGCCGCCCACGCCGAGGCAGCGGCACTCCGTGACTGGGCCGGCTCCGGGGCAGCCGTAGTTCTCGTCGACGCAACCCCGGATGCACTGCTGCTGCTCCGCTCTCGGCCCGGGGTGTTGATGCCGTGGCGGCCGGAAGGCGGGCCGACGGACCGCCTCGCCGCCGTCACCGAGCTGTTGCGCCGGCTGTGGTTCTGCACGCCCGGCCGGTATCGGTACCCGACCCTGGCGAAGACCTACCCCGACAACGAACGGACGGCGCGCGAGGACGCGGCGTCCGAGCGGCGCCGGCGGGACGAGCCCTTTCGTGGGGAAGCCGGGCTGGCGCGTCTGCCGATCGCGGCCGCGTCCGCTGAGCGACTGATCAGCACCGCCTCGAAGCCGACCCTGCTTCACGGCGACTTCATCACCAAGAACCTGGTGAGTGATGCGGCGGGTCCGGTGGGCTGGGCTGTCCTCGACCCGATCCCAACGATTGGGGAGGCGGCGGCTGAGGTCGCTGCCTTCGCCGCGTATCATCCGGCCGAGTCGATCCTGCCGGTGGCCGAGGCGCTCGCCCACGAGGTCGGCGTCGACCCCGGCCGAGTACTCTCTTGGACAGCGATCTGGTCCGTCCATCAAGCTGCCCAGGCCTGGCGCGACGATCAGGAGCAACTCGATGAGTTGATCACCTCGGCGCCGGTCGGCCGCCTGCTCAGGACCTGGCCCCGAGCCAGCCGCACAAAAGCCCTGCCTAACTAGGTCAGGCCTCCCGTCGACGGGAGGCCTGACCTAGTTAGGCAGGGCTTCATGGGTCAGGCGTTGAAGGCCTGCTTCTCGTCGTCGGTGGCCGCTCGGATCACGATGCGGGTCCAGCCGCCGAGGTAGATCCGCTGGTCGGGGGCGAATTCGACGCGGCCGCGTCCGATCGGGTTGGTGGGCAGCGGGCCGGCGGACGATCCGAGGAAGGTGCCGTTCGCCGACTCGAGATCCTCGATCCACCAGCGGCTGCCGTCACTGGTGACTTGGGCGTGCCGTCGGCTGACGCCGGAATCGAGGGCGCAGTCGATGTCGGGGTGGATGCTGCGGCTTTGTGAGGTGCGTCCGATCAGCGCCGAACTCGCCCGCAGCGGCACCACCTCGGGCAGGCCGGGGGACGGCAGGGCGTCGGTCGCCCCCTGGGTGGCGTACCAGTCGGGGTCGATCCAGATCTCGGCCACCCATTCGACCGACGTCGGACGCGCCTGCAGCGGACGCCGCGACGGCGGGGTCGGGGCGGGCGCGGGCGCCACCGGCTCGAGGCTGACCGGTTCGGGGCCGGCGGACGGTGCGCTCGGCTCTGCTGGAGAGACGGCCGCGGGGAACTCGGCGGGGCTCTCCGCCGGGGTGGGATCGTCCGCGGAGGCGTCGGTCGGCTGATCGGGTCTGGACAAGCTCGACCAACCCGGACCGGATTGGGCGCCGAGTGCGACCGGGTCGGGTTGGCCGTGCATAGGTTCCGCTTCTTCCTCGGCCTCGTGGGGGGTAGACGGGCCCGACTGGTGGGAATCGGGCCGAGTCTGGGGGGCTTCGGCCTCGTCGGCACCTTGGGGTCCTGACAAGCCCGACCAACGGGGGTCGAATCGATCGCCCTGGCTGGAAGGTTCGTCCGGTCTCGTCACGCTCGACCAACGGTCCGCATCACCCTCGGGAACGGACGGGTTCGACCATTGCGCGGGCGGGACGTCAGCGGACGGCGTCGCCGAACGGGGCATGGTGCCGGTGGTGAAGTCGTAGCCGCAGGCTTCGCAGAACAGCGCATCGGGGGCGTTGTTGGTGCCGCAATGGGGACACAACGCGCCCGGGGCCTCCCGCACCGGAGCGGCTGGGACGGGGTCCGAACCCTGGGTCACCGGCAGCCCGCAGAGGTCGCAGTAGTCGTCCGCCTTCGAGGTGTGTCCCGCCGGACAGATCGCCATGTCAGCCCCTGATTCGTGTGGTCTTGGTGGACGCCGTGTCGAGCGCCATCTCGTCGGCCTTGGCGACGCCGCGCTTCAACCGCACCGTGCCGGTCTCGGCGTTGTCGATGTCGACCACCTTGCGCAGCTTCGCCGTGGCCTCGGCGTTGCCGGTCTCCGCCGCGAGTTGAGCGGCGCGGCCCAGCTTGGTGGTGGCCGTCCGCTCGTCGCCGGACGCCTTCGCGTGCAGCCCCTCCTGGATCGCCTGGGCAAGCTCGGTCTGCCCGGTGTAGTGCGCCACCTCGGGGTTGATCTGGGCGGTCAGGTTGGTGTCCGACGACCACTTCGCCTTGACCAGCCCCTGGGTCAGCACCTCGGGTCCCACCGCCAACTGGACGCGGGCGGCCAACTGCTCCTGCCCGACTGATTTGGCCGGCAGCCGGATCTGCACGTGATAATCACGCTCCTCGTCTCCCCAGGAGCCGGTCGGGTAGCCCTGGGTGAGCGGGTTGATCGGCACGCCGCGGCCGGTCAGGTCCTCCACTGTGGGGGAGACCTGCCGGACGAACAACACCTGCGCGCCCTGCGGAATCCAGATCCGCAGATCGGCCTGCGCCACGCCGCGGCCCATCGACTTCTGCATCAACTCGGCGAACACCTGCCCCAGCGCCGACGGATTCGGAATGATGTCGACGGTGCCGAGCAGCGCCTGGGCGATGGTGCGGATCTCGGCGACCTTCCAGTCCACGCCGACGCCGCGGCAGTCCACCTGGAACTGGCCGACGCAGTTGCGGATCGCCATGTCGAGCTGCTGCTGGGTCTCGTTGTGGTTCTCGCCGTCGGTGAGCAGGATCGCGTGCTTCTGCGCGAGATGCCCGATCGAGTCGAACAGTGCCTTGGCCAGGTTCAGCCAGTTGCCCATCGCGGTGCCGCCGTCGGCGCGGAAGTAGCTGATCGCCCGCCGCGCGTCGGCCCGGGTGCGGGCGTCCATGCGCACCATGCCGGTCCCGGACTGCACCATCGGGTACGCCAGATAGGCCTTGTGGTTGCCAGCGACCACGGCGAAATAGGTGCCGTCGAGAATGTGGTCGAGCGCCACCATCGCCGCCTGTTTCGCGGCGGCCATGTTGACGTTGCCCATCGAGCCCGAGGTGTCCACGATGATGATCTCGCCGGCGTCCCCGCTGCCGGTCTGCCCGGCAGCTCCGGCACCGCTGCAGGCAACGGTGACGATGGCGTTGACGTCGGTCCCGCCGTCGGGCAGGAACTCGTTCTGGTACACCGCGGAGGTGAACAGGGCCATCCTCAGTCCTTCTCTTCGACACTCGTGCTCGGTGCGCCGGCACCGGAGGCGGGCTCGTCGAGGTCGTCCGAAGGTGCTTGTGGCGTCCCGTTCAGGTTAGCCGCCAGCCGAGCCAACGCCACGGTGATGTTGTCCTTGCCGCCCTGAGAGTTGGCCCAGCGGACGAGGCGGCGGGCGATCTGCACGGGCTCGGCGCTGTCGACGGACGCCGCCTGCAACTGCTCGGCCAGGGCCGTTGGCTCGGAGGCGTAGTTCCACAGTCCATCGGTGCAGAGCAACAACCACCCGTCGGACGGCACCGCGAACACGCCGGTGTCCGGGACGACGCTGTCGGCGTCCCTGCCCAGCCAACGGGTGATCGCGTGCGCCTGCGGGCTGTTCTCGGCCTCCACCCGGGACGCCCCGCCGCGGATCAGCTCCTCGGCGACGGAGTGGTCGGTGCTGAGCTGGATGTGGGCGTCGTCTGCGAGGAAGTAGATCCGCGAATCGCCCAGCGATGCCCAATGGATCAGGCCGTCCTCGACGACGGCGACCGCCATGGTGCAGGAGGCCGCGTTGGGGCTGTCGGGTGCGGTGTGCTCGACGACGGCCCGCTGAGCCTCCGCAGTCGCCTCAACGAGCGCGGCGGTGAGCGGATCGTCGCCCGCCTGTTCGGGGCTCGACGAGCGGTGGTCGGGCCTCGACAAGCTCGACCAACGATTGCTCGAGCGGCGTTCGGCGAGGACATCGCGGGCGCGCTCGGCTGCCGCCATCGCGGCGACGTCGGAGTCCTGAGAGCTGGAGACACCGTCGCAGACGACCAGCACGGCAGCGGCTTCCGGCTCCGGAGCGGCCCAGAGCGCCATGGCGTCCTCGTTGCGGTTGTGCACCAGGCCGCGGTCGCAGACGCCGGCCAGCCAGGACGCCGGGGCGGCCTCGAAATGGTCGCGCGCTGAGGGCGCCTTGGCTCCGCAGGTCTGGCAGTAGCCGTCGGCGTCCACGTCGCCGCCGCATTCGACGCAGGGTGCCACGGACGGCTTCCGGCGGTTGAACTTGACCGTCGCCTCGGTCACCGGCGCCCCAGCGGCGGCGGGGCTGGCCTCGGGATGGACGTCGGCCCCGCAGTTCTCGCAGTAGCGCTGATCGGGTTTCACCGCGACGCCGCACTGGGGGCAGGGTGCGGTCAGCGCCAGGGTGCCGTATTCCTGGGCGGCCGCGGACGTGGCGGCCTCATGCTCGGTGGCCCACAGCGGCCAGGCGGGGGACTCATCGGTCACAGCAGGCTCCACCCTCGGATCGCGTTGGCCTTATCGACCAACTGGGCACGTTCCTCGGCGTCGGCGCTGAGTTGCGCCAGCCGCCGATAACAGCGTTCGAGCTTGTCCCGCAGGTCACGCTCGGTGTAGGTCGCGGCGCCGAGCTTGACGGCCCCGTTGGACGCCAGGGCAAGCGCCCTGGCGAGGATGTCGGCCTCGTAGGTCAACTGGCTGCTCTCGTCGAGCCGCGCGTGTTGCAGCACCCGCAGCGCCTCGGCCAGGTGCGCCGGGTCCTGGCCGAGCGCGATCAGATGTTCGGTGGTCAGCTTCTGTGACTCCAGATAGCCCCGGGAGGTCTGAGGAATCAGCTCCAGGGCGGCCAGCGAACCGGTCAGGTCGCCGCGCGAGGCGCGGATTCGGGCCAGCCCGAAGCCCGCCGGCGTGACGTAATTGGCGTCGGTGACCGCGCAGATCCGGTAGAGGCTTTCGGCGACCTCCGCCTGCCCACCCACCTCGCAGGCGACCGCGAGCGCCAGCTTGGGCGCCAGCTCGCCGGGCAGCTGGCCGTAGACGGCGTTGAACGATGACAGCGCGGTGCTGTGATCGCCGCGCACCAGGGCGCCGAGCCCGGCCATCCAGACGGCGCGCCACTCCCACGGATCCTCGGTGAGCAGCGTGTGCACCGAATCGTCCAGCACCCGCTGGTTGCCGGTTTCCAGTGCCGCCAGGCAGCGGGCCAGTAGCACCTCGGTGGACAGCGCCGGGGGCCTGGTCAGTGTGCCCAGCCGATCGACCGGGTCGCTGAGATCCAGGGACTCGAGCCAGGCGGCCTGCGAATCACTCGGGTCGCGGCGCAGCTGCGGCAGCTGGCGCCAATCGAAGCGGTTGCCGGACACCGACGGAGCCTCGAACAGCGGGGAGCTGATCGAAGTCGTCGCCGTCGTACCGGACGCGGTCGCCACGACCTCGCGCAGCACGCCGAGCATCTGCTGGCGCAGTTCCTCGGCGGTGTTGAACCGGTCGTTCGGGTCGCGCGCGCAACACTTCAGCAGCAGCCGGTACAGCGAGTCGTAATTGGCGAACGCGGGCATCTGGTCGGCCGGCGGAATGCTGAACTCGAACTCGCTCTGGTAGCCGGGCACCTCGGCGCACAGCACCATCAGCGTCCGGCCGATGGTGAAGATGTCGGACGCCACGGTCGCGCCGGCCTGGGCGACCTCGGGGGCCTGGTAGCCGACCGTGCCGTAGATCGCCGAGTCATCGTCGTTGGCTCGCCGGACGCCGCCCAGGTCGATCAGCTTGAGCGAATCGCCGACCTGAATGACGTTGTCGGGTTTGAAGTCGCAGTACAGCAATCCGAGGTCATGCAGATAGCTGAAAGCCGGCAGGATCTCGATCAGGAAGGCCAGCGCCTGATCCACCGGCAGCGGATCGTAGCTGCCGCCGCGGGCCTCCATCCGCTGCTTGAGCAGCTGCTTCAACGACCGGCCACCGACGTACTCCATCACGATGTAGCCGTTGTCTTCGTGGGTGACGAAGTTGTAGATCTCGACGATCAGCGGATGCTCGACCTGGGCCAGGAACTGCTGCTCGGAGATGGTGGCCTTCAGCGTGTCGGCATCCCCGGTGTTGAGCAGGCCCTTGAGCACCACCCAGCGATCGGAAACGTTCTTGTCGCGAGCCAGGTAGATCCAACCCATGCCGCCGTAGGCGAGCAGCCCGGCCACCTCGTATTGGTGGGCGACCAGATCGCCCTGCTTGAGCTTCGGGCTGAACGAGTAGGCGGCGCCGCACTGCGGGCAGAAGCCGTCCGACCGGCCGGCCGCGTCCGAGCGGGAGCGTCCGACGTGCGCGCCGCAATTCGGACAGATCCGCTTGTCCTCCGGCAGTTCGGGGTTCGCCATCACGGCCTTCGCCGGGTCGACGGCGGGGGCGGGCGGCACGATGGTGAGCCCCTGGCCGATCCGGCCCATGCGGCGAGAACTGCTCGGCGGACGGCGGGTCGGCCGGACGCCGAACGACGTCGCCCGGGCCGAGCCGAGTGCGGTCGACCCGAGCTGCACCGACGCCCTGGTCACCGACGACGCACTGGGTGCGATCGCCGACTCGGGCGGCATTCCGCAGGTGTCGCAGTAGCCGTCCACGATCGATCCCGGGCAGCCGGGTTGCCGGCAGGGCCCGCTGGGCGTCGCCGAGGGGCGCCGGCCGGGCGTGCCGCGTCCGACGGGCATGGTCACCGCGTCGCCCGGCATGCCGCAGACGTCGCAGTAGCCGTCGACGACAGTGCCGGTGCAGCCCGGCTGCCGGCACCTCATCGGGCACTCCCATCGGCAAGTGCGTCCAGCAAAGCTTGCGCGGCCGGCAGCACCTGGCGCACCACCGCCACCGGGGCCGGACGCCGCGCCAACAACCGTTCCGCGGTCGCGGTCAGCGCCGCGAAATCGGGATCCCGGGCATGGCCCAGCGCCTCCGCCTTGGCCCGTAGGGCCGGCACCAGCGCGGCCAGCGCGTCACGCTCGGTAAGGGCGCCCGAATAGGCGTCCTGAACGACCTGCATGGCCCGGCTCACCTGCTCCAAGCGGCCGAGGTAGGCGTCGATCGCCGCCCGGGTGTTCGGCACCGGGCCGAGGGCGGCGACGTCCGGCACGGCGTACTTGGGCGCCGGGGACACCGCGGCGACAGCGTTGCCGACCAGTTGACGCAGGGCCTGCTCGCGCATGGTCAGTTCGTCGGTGAGTTCGCGGGCCCGGGCCAGCGCGTCCCGGTTCTCGCGGCGACGGGCGCCACCCACGATCAGGTCGCGTTCGTAGCGCGCCGCGTCGATCTCGAGCGGGCCCAGCAGGCCGCCGATGTCACCGCCGCGCTCCCGCTTGGCCTCCAGTTCGGCGGTGCGCGCGGCCAGTTGCCCGACCTGGGCGCGGGCGGCGTCGGCCGAGGCCGGCGGCTCGGTCCGGATCTGCTCGCGGATCCGTTCCAGCTGGGCGCGCAGGTCGCGCAGCCGGCGGGCCAGCTGCTCGGCGTTGGGATCGAGGTTGAGCTTCTGCCGCAGCTGCGCGACCAGTGCGTCGGAGAGCCGGCAGGCCTCCGGCAGCGACACCGCCATCCCGGCCAGCTGCGCGGACGGCGCGGCACCGGTGTCGAGGCGGCCCCAGATCAGCGAGGAGAGCCGGGCGCATTCGGCCGGCCCGACCCGGCCGGAATCCCAGGTGACCAGCAGCAGGTCGTAGCGACTCTTCACCGCCTGCCACAGGGCCAGCGACAGCTGCATGTCGGCGGTGAGCGCGGCCAGCCGGCGGCCCAGGATCTCGGCGTCGAGGGCGGCGAGTTCGGCGCGCCGGGCGGCGACCCAGGCGTCCAGTTCGGCCAGGTAGCCGACCATCGCGGCCGGCTGGACCGGCTCGTTGAGCTTGCCCGGGGCCGTGGGTGCACTGACCGGACTCATCGGTACTCCTCGATCCGGCGGGCCACGCCCCACACCGCGAGCCAGCAGCCGGCGAGGGTGAGCACGACGACTCCGGCGATCCCCGCCGCCACCCCATCGGTCGTCGAATTCAGGCTTCTTTCCACCGGACGGCGCAGATCAGATTCGATCACGTTCATCGACGTGTCGAGAGTGCCGAAGGTCTTCGCGGACGAACCGGTGGCCGCCCCGGAGGCGGTTTCCCACTGGGACTTGGCGAGCGCCGCCACCACCTGGTCGTGGGCCGCGTTGTACTCGACCAGGTCCCCCTCGGCGGGGCCGGACGGCGCCTGCGCCTTGAGCGCTTTGCGGACGGCGGTGTAACCGGTCGCCCAGCGCTGCTGGTAGCTGGCGCCGGCGCCCTGCATCGCCACCGAGAGCAGTTCGTCGGCGCGCATCTGATGCAGCTGCTGGTGCGTCGTGGCCATGAGGTCCAGTTCAGCGCGGGAGTCCTGGGTGAAACCGGACGCGGCCGAGGCTCCGGCGTTGGAGGTGCCGAGCAGGATCCCGACGCAGGCCAGGGCAGCGAGCGTGGCCAGCGCGATTCCCGGATTGAGGTAGCGGTGGGACGCGCGTGCCAGCGCCACCGAGATGACGACCAGGCCGCCGACGGTGACGACGGCTCCGCCGATCACCCAGGGCAGCCAGCCCGTGGTCAGCTCGGTCGGCACCCGGTCGGCCGCAGCGGTGGCTGCAGCGGTGAGGGGGGTGAGCAGTTCGTCGCCGAGCTGGCTGTCGGCCTTGGCCAGCACTGCCGCGGACGCCGTCCCGCGGGCGTTCAACGCGTCCTGCAGGGTCATCGAGTAGCGCACCAGGGCACCGGTGAGCGGCACGATCTGGCTTCGGTCGGTTTCCACGGCGGACGCGTCCGCGAGCGTTGTCGCGAGGTAGGTGAGCTGCTTGGTGACGTCGGCGCGCACCGCATCGGTGGGGGTGAGCGCCCAGGTGTTGGCCGACTGCTGCACCTTGAGCGCCTGCATCCGGGCGTCGGTGAGCCGCTCGTACTGTCTGAGGCTCTCAGCGGCCCGCGAGGAGGCGTCGAACGAAACCGCCAGCGCGGTCACCACCAGGGCGCCGAAGGCGAGCAGCAACAGGACCGCGGTCACCTGCAGGCGCCGCAGCCGGCGCACCGGGCGCGGGGTCGAGGCGCGTCGGCGCGGCGTGCGTGACGAGCTGGCCACCGGCGGGGACGCCGAGGCGGACGAACTGGTCGCCGGCGGGGAGGCGGCGGGTGCGCCGGTCATGAGGTCGCCTGAGCGGCCGGGTCGGACGGCGGCTCCAGCCCGCCCGCTGTGGGCGGCCAGTCCACGGCGGGGGCGGCGTCCGCGGCCAGGTCCTCGGGCAGCAGCGCGCGCAACTGGTCGAGGCTCGGGTCGGCCACGTCGCGCAGCCGCCAGGCGTGCTTGCCGACCGCCGCCTCCAGGACGTTGCGGGCGAACCGGCCGTTGCCGAAGGTCTCGTCACGCACCTGCGCGGCGAGCAGGTCACGGAAGGCGGCCAGGCAGCCCTCACCGAGGTCGTAGTCGGCTTGGGTAACCATGCCGGTGAAGATGCGCTCCAACTCGTCGTCGGTGTAGTCGTCGAAGCCGATCGTGGTGCGGAACCGGCTGGCCAGACCCGGATTCTGCGCGATGAAGATCTGCATCGGCAGCGGGTAACCGGCGACGATCACCACCAGGTCGTCGCGCTTGTCCTCCATCTCCTTGACCAGGGTGTTGATCGCCTCTTCGCCGTACTGGTCGCCGTTGAGGCTGTACGCCTCGTCGATGAACAACACGCCGCCCTCGGCGCTGGCCACCACCTCGGCGGTCTTCATGGCGGTCTGGCCGAGATAGCCGGCCACCAGCTCGGAGCGATCCACTTCGACCAACTGACCCTTGGACAGCAGTCCGACCGCACGGTAGATCCCGGCCACCAGCCGGGCCACCGTGGTCTTGCCGGTGCCCGGATTGCCGACGAATACCAGGTGCCGGGTGATCGTCGGGCGCTTCAGGCCGGCCTTGGCCCGCAGCGCATCCACCTTGAGCACGGCGGTCTGCCGGTGGATCTCGGCCTTGACCGTTGCCAGGCCGACCAGCGCGTCGAGTTCGGCGAGCAGTTCGTCGAGCGACTTCTCCGGTTCGGCCGGCGGCTCGGGCTCGACCGCCGGCTCTTCGGCGGACGGGGGAGCTGCCTGCACCGGTGGTGCTTGCTGGTCGATTCCGCGTTGGTCGAGCTTGTCGAGACCCTGCTGATTGCCACTCCGCTGGTCGAGCTTGTCGAGACTCTGTCGATCAGCACCCATCGTCGTGTTACCGAGACCCGGGATCGCACCGGCCCCGAACGGATCGAGCTGCCGCAGGTCGAGCAACCGGGACTGGCTGGTATTCATCCGGTCCAGCACGCTGGCCAGGATCTGCGGGGCCTGCCGGACGAACTCGGCGTCCGTGGCGGACGACATCGTGGGCGTGGACGGGGCGGCGCCGAGACCCTGCGCGGCGTTCAGCTGGGCGCTCGCGGCACCCTGCGCGGCACCGATGCTGAGTGGGGTCGGCTGACCGAGCAGGGCGGCGGCGGAGGCGACCTCGGCGAGCGCCTTCGCGTAGGGCACCGCCTGCGGGGAACGCGAGTTGTGCAGCTGAGTGACCAGGGGGGTCGCGGAGGTGCGGAACCGGCGTCCCTTCACCGCCGCCTCCATGAACACCTGGGCGCTGATCGCTCGGCCGGTGGCGGTGCACCAGTCGACGAACGAACCGACCGCCGATTCGGCGACCGAGGCGGCGAGTTGCTCGCCCTCGACGCGGGCGGCGGCGGCGTCCAAGCCGGCGGAGCGCGCCGCGTCCGCCAGTGCGTCGAGGGTTCCGGCCAGGTCAGGCGTGCTCACGGGCGCTCCAGATCGAAGGGGTCGGCGGACTTGTCCGCCGGTGGCGTCGGGACATTCAGCTCTATCGCGGGGGTGTGCCCGAAGCGTTCCTGCAGGAACCGCCCGTGGGTGATCAGGGCAGCCGCATCGGTGGAGTTGGCGGCGTCGTAGATCTTCTCCATGGTGGCTCCCAACAAGTCGAGCTGGTCGATCAGCAACAGCAGTGGCGTCTTGCCGTTCTCGACCGGACGGCTGTCGGCCCAGTCCCGCGGCAGCCGCAGATAGGCGCCGATCGCCTCCGGCAGATAGTCGGTGGCCGTGGCGACCACCGAGTAACTGTCGTAGCTGCCGAGGCCGAGCGACCCCAGCCGCGGCAGGGTCTGCCGGACCAGCCTGGTCACCCGCGCCGCGCGCGATCGCACCACGGAAGGCAGGGTGCCGGAGGCGATCAGCTGTTCCACGCCGTCCAGGGAGGACAGGATGTCGGCCTCGGTGGGCGCCGGGTCGACCTCGGGTACGGCGACCGGCGGCGGCGCCGATTCGCGGCCCGTCAGCCAGTCCCAAAAGCCCATTGCTCGTCCACTACCTCGGCTCGGATTCGGTGTCGCGGGTGACTACCCGCTGGTTCAGAGGTTGATCTGCGGCATCGTCTGCGAACGGGAGTCCTGCTGCGAGACCCGCTCGAGATAGTCCTTCGACTTGACCACTTCACCCTCGAGCACGCCGATGGTCTGCGCCATCGTGTCGAGGGCGCGCGCCTTGAACTCGTCGATCGAATCCATCGTGGAGTAGATATTCGCGAACGCGGCCTGCAACTGCTCCAGCCCGATCGTCGAGGACGCCGCCTGCTCCTGAATGCGGGCCGAGTTCTCTTTCAGCATCTCGGAGGTGCGCTGGATCATCTGCGAGGTGGTCGTGTTCAGCGCGGTGATCTGGTCGAGCACCAGCTTCTGGTTGCCGAGCGCCTGGGCGACGATGACCGCCGTCCGCAGCGCCGAGATCGTCGTCGTGGAGGCCCGGTCGACGCCTTTGATCAGCTCGATGTTGTTCTTGATGATGATGTCGATCGCGAGGTAGCTCTGGATGGACACCGCGAGCTGGGTGAGCAGATCCTGGTGCTTCTGACGCACGTAGAAGAGCACATCCTGGCCGAGCGCCTTGGCCTTCTCCGGATCGGAGAACTGCAACTCGGCGACCTGAGCCGAGAGCCGGGCGTCCAGTCGTTCGGCGATGTAGACGTACTGGTTCAGCCGTCCCATCACCGTCCAGAGGTTCTGCTTCTCCATGTTGAGCGCCACATTGTCCTTGGTCAGCTCATCCTGGCCGCTGCGCAGCGCGTGAAGAATGCCGTTGAGCTGCTGCTGGGAACTCTGGTAGCGGCGGAAGTAGTCGGTCACCTGGTCGCCGAACGGGATCATGCCGAGGAACTTCTTCGACCCGCGCGCCTTGCCCGGATCGAGGTCCTCGACGGTGCGCCGCAGTTGGAGCAGTGTCTGGCCAACCTTGGAGCCCTCCGACAGCCCGCCCTCCTTGAGCGCCCGGACCGGGGCGTTCAGCAGCCGGTTCGAGGTCTCCGCGGCCTTGCGGATGTCGGCGTCACCCATGCTCCGGACGGCGTCGGCCTGGGCCGTGAAGGTCGGCGACTTCTCCTCGGCCGAGTTGAGCGCCTGCAGGAACTCGTCGACCTTGGCGTCGAGCACGGGCACCTGGGTGGCTTCGACCTGTGGAGCCATCGCCGGAGCCTGGGTCTCGGTGATCACGGCGGGGGCGTCCGGGGCTGTGAGGGTGAGCGTGGCGGGCGGCTGGAGCGGCATCGCGGCTGCGCCGCCGGCGGGCGTTGTGGAGCTCATGGGTACCTCTCGACGCGGGCAAGAACTTCGCCGACCAATCTAGCGGGCGGCGACGACACCGGCAGTGGGGAGCACGTCGGGGACAACCCTGGAAGGCGGGGAGAAGATCGGCGGGATGGAAACGCGAAGCGGGCCCCATCGGTGGATGGGGCCCGCGATTCGCGAAGAGATTCGAGCTCAGGTCAGAGCGGACGAACCCGATCGGCCTGCGGTCCCTTCGGGCCCGAGGTGATCTCGAACTCGACCTTCTGGCCTTCGTTGAGGGTACGGAACCCCTGAATGTCGATGGCTGTGTGATGGACGAAGACGTCCTGCGTGCCACCCTCGACCTCGATGAAGCCGTAACCCTTCTCGGCACTGAACCACTTGACGGTCCCCTGCGCCATGTACTTCTCCTTAGCCTTATTGCGACCGTCGCAGACGGCCACTGCCGAACGAGCTGTCCCAGACGACCAGTGCGGTCGCCCTCGCGGCAGCGCCAGCAACACTCTCACATCCGCCCGCGCCTGTCACCCGCGTCGGTGAGCCCCGCCGCCGCGTGTCGTCGTCCGGAAAATGTGGGTGGCGGGTGATTCGATTGAGGACATGAAATCGGTGGGAGCATCCGCGGTGCGCGAGTTGAGAGACGGGCAGCGCGAGGCTGTCGAGACGCACCGGCGCTCGCCGGTTCTGGTGGTGGGCCCGCCCGGCTCGGGCAAGACCACCGTGGTGGCAGCGGCGGCCGCGCTGGAACTCGGCGAACGCGCTCCCGGCGAGCCGCAGCCCCTGGTGCTGACTTTCGGACGCCGCGCCGCGAGCCAGCTTCGCAACGAGGTGGCGCAGGCCATGAACCGCACCATCACTCCGCCGTGGGTGACCACGGTGCACGCGTTCTGTCTGTGGCTGCTGCGGCGTGCCGCAGTCCCGGGAACGGTCGCGCCACGGCTGTTGACCGCACCCGAGCAGGAGTTCCGGGTGCGTGAGTTGCTGGCCGGACGCGGCGTCGAGGCGTGGCCCGCTGAGATTCACCAGGCGGTCGGAACCCGCGCGTTTGCGCGCCAGGTCCGCGCGGCGATCGCGCGGATTCGGCAGCTCGGCCTCGACGCGGACGATGTAGTGGCGGCCGGGCGGGCCGCGGGCCGTGACGAATGGGTGAGCGTCGGGCGGTTCTTCGCCGAGTACCTCGACGTCCTCGACCACGAGGGCAGCCTCGACTACGCCGAGCTGGTGCATCGGGCGCGGATCGTGCTCACCGACGAACAGCTGGCGGCGTCGGTGCGGGGTGAGATCTCCCGGGTGATCGTGGACGAGTACGGCGAACTCGATCCGGCGCAGATCGGGTTGCTGCGTTCCCTGGTGGGCCCGGGTGGGCCGATCCTGGCCGTCGGTGACCCCGACCAGGTGGTGTTCCGGTTCCGTGGCGCCCACCCGCGGGCGCTCGCCGATTTCCCCGGGACGTTCGGCTCGGCTGTCGCGGCACCGGCCCCGGTGATCGCTCTCGACGCGGTGCACCGCGGAACTCCTGGGATCGTCGCCGCCTGGCGCCAGGTGGCCCGAAGGCTGCCGTTGCCGGTACTGGGTGAGCCGGCTGCCCGCGCATTGCGGAGGGATGCCCAGGCTGCACCTGGTACCGAGGTGCGTACCTTCGTCTGCGCGACGGAGGCCGAGCAGGCCCAGCTGATCGCCGAGGAGCTTCGCCGGGCGCATCTCGACGAGGGCTTCCGGCACGCCGACATCGCGGTGCTGGTCCGTTCGGGTCGGCGGCAGATCGCACCGATCGCGCGGGCTCTGGTGGCCGCCGGCATCCCGGTGGAGGTGGCCGGCGATGAGATTCCGCTGCTGTCCGAGCAGGCCGTCCGGCCGCTGCTGCTGGCGCTCGAAGTGGTGCTGCGCGGCACCGAGGCAGACGCTGAACTCGACGCCGACGAGGCCAAACGGCTGCTCACGTCGCCGATGGCGGGCATCGACGCGGTGGGGCTGCGCACGCTGGGCCGGCAGCTGCTCGAGGCGGAGCGTCGCGAGACCGGCATGGCGCTGCTCGCGCGCAGTCCCGGCCAACTGATCGCCGACGCGCTGGTCGAACCGGACCGCCTCGCCGGGTTGCCCGAGACGCCCGAGGTGGCGGCCGTCCAAGGGTTGGCCGACCTGCTCGTGCGGGCGGGCCAGACCCTGCGCAACCCGGCGAGCGGGGCGTCCGACGTGTTGTGGACGCTGTGGGCGGGCACCGAGTGGCCGCAGCGGCTGCGGGCAGCGAGCCTGGCCGGCGGTGAGGGCGGACGCCGCGCCGACCGCGATCTGGACGCGGCGATCGCGCTGTTCGCGTCCGCCAATGCCAGCGAGCAGCCGGCCGGGCCGGGCGGGGTACGCGGGTTCCTGGCAGAGGTGGCCGCCCAGGAGATCCCGGCCGACACCACCCGGGAGGCGGAGGTTCGCGGGCGCGGCGTCCGGCTGCTGACCGCCCATCGGGCGAAAGGGCTGGAATGGCCGCTGGTGGTGGTCGCCGGCGTCCAGGAGGGGCTGTGGCCGGCGCCCGGTCAGGGAGCGGCGATCCTGGAGCCGTCCGAGTTGGTCAGTGACGGCCTGGTCGGACGTCCGGACGCCCGCGAGGCGGTGGCCGATGAGCGGCGGCTGTTCCATGTGGCGTGCAGCCGGGCCAGCCGCCGACTGATCGTCACCGCCGTGCAGGGTTCGGACGGCGAGGCGAACCAGCCGTCCCGGTTCCTCGCTGAGTTGGGCGTCGAGCCGGCCGAGTTCCGGCCCAGCGCACGGCCGCTCACCCTGCCCGCACTGGTCGCCCAGCTGCGCCGGCGCGCCGCCGATCCGGGCTGTTCAGCGGCGCTGCGCGAGGCGGCTGCGGGCCGGCTGGCCCGGTTGGCGGCGCTCACCGACGCGCGCGGGCGTCCGTTGGCACCGCAGGCCCGGCCGTCGCTCTGGTGGGGGGTGCTGGATGCCTCCGGGCGTCCCCTGCAGACGACCGGCCCGCTGCGGATCAGTCCGTCGATGCTGACCGGCATGCTGACCTGCCCGCGCCAGCACTACCTCACCCGGCAGGTGAAGGCCGATCCGCCGCGCAATGCCGCCACCAGCCTCGGTTCGGTGATCCACGTGCTGGCCGAGCACGCCCGCAACTCCGGGCTCGGTTTCGACGAGCTCACCGCGAAGCTCGACGAGGTGTGGGGGGAACTGCCGTTCGCCACCGCCTGGCTGTCGGTCGCCGAACGCGATCAGGCGGAGGCGGCGCTGACCCGATTCCTGAACTGGTCGGACGCCAACGCCGGCACCGAGGTGCTCGGCGTAGAGGTCGGCTTCGACGTCGAGGTCGACGTGGCCGGCGATCAGGTGCGACTGGTCGGCACGGTGGACCGGTTGGAGCGTGCCGCCGACGGACGGCTGCGGGTGGTCGATTTCAAGACCGGGAAGCGGCCACCGACCGCGGGCGCCACCGCCTCGCACGAGCAGCTGGGCGTGTATCAGCTGGCGATCGAGGCCGGCGGCTTCGAACGGTTGGCCGGCCCGGGCGCGGCGAGCGCGGGCGGCAGCCTGGTCTACCTGCGGGTGCCCGGTGGCAGCGATCTCGACGACTATCCGAAGGAGTTCCATCAGGCTGCGCTGTCGGAGCAGCCGCATCTGACCGACGATGACGCCGAGCATCCCAGTTGGGTGCATGAGCGGCTGTCCCGGGCGGTCAGGCTGATCCGGGCGGGCCGTTATCCGGCGACGCCCGGCCCGGGCTGCACCTGGTGCCCGTTCGCGGCGAGTTGCCCGGCCAAGCCGGCGGGCCGGCAGGTGGTGGCATGACGGGGGTGCTGCAGACGCCCGAGCAGCTGTGCGATGTGCTCGGGTTGCCGTTCTCCGAGCAGCAGCTGGCGGCGATCACCGCGCCGCTCGAACCCGGCGTGATCATCGCCGGAGCCGGCTCGGGCAAGACGACGGTGATGGCGGCCCGGGTGGTGTGGCTGGTCGGCAGTGGCCATTTGGCACCTGAGCAGGTGCTGGGGCTGACCTTCACCCGCAAGGCCGCCGCCGAGCTGTCGGCACGGGTGCGGACCGCGTTGCAGCGGGCGGGGGTGATTGATGACACCGGGGTGGACGAGGCGGGGGAGCAGTTGGTGCTCACCTATGACGCGTTCGCCGCCCGCCTGGTGGCTGAGCACGGTCTGCGGATCGGGGTGGAGAGCGATCCGGTGATGATCACCGGTGCCTCCCGGTATCGGTTGGCGGCCCGGGTGGTCACCAATGCCGCCGGACCGTTCGAGCATCTGGCGACGTTCGCGCCGGTCACGCTGACCGAGCGGCTGCTGAAGCTGGATTCCGACCTCACCTCGCATCTGGTCAGCGCCGCCGAGGTGGGGGCGCATGCGCGCGAGTTCCGCACCGCACTGGCCGAGGCGCCGCTGAACCGGTACCGCCGCGAGTACGCGTCGGTGCGCCAGGCGCGGGCGATCAGCGAGCAGCGCCTGGAGTTGCTCGGGCTGACCACCGCCTACGCCGAGTTGAAGCGCAGCCTCGGCTACGTCGAGTTCGCCGACCAGATGGCGGTGGCCGCCGAGCTGGCCCGCCGGGTGCCGGCGGTGTCGGAGCTATTGCGCCGGCAGTTCCGGGTGGTGCTGCTCGACGAGTACCAGGACACCTCGTCGGCGCAGGCAGCGATGCTGCGCGCCCTGTTCTCCGGTGATGATCCGTCGTCGGGGCGAGGGCATCCGGTGACCGCGGTGGGCGATCCGCACCAGGCCATCTACGGCTGGCGCGGGGCCGCCGCCAGCAACATTCTGCAGTTCGCGCAGGACTTCCCGACGGTGCAGGGAATGCCTGCCCGGTCGTTCGCGCTGACCGTGAACCGACGCTCCGGGCCCACCATCCTGGCGGTGGCGAACGTGTTGGCGTCCGGGCTGCACACCGATCCGGCGATGGGTGGCGGGGCGGCCGCGCTCGAACTCACCGCGCCGGAGGGGACCCCGCCCGGCCGCGTCGAGGTTGCCGGCTTCGCCACCTGGCCCGAGGAGGTGGCGTTCATCGGTGAACGGATCGCGGCGCTGCACGGCACCGGGCGGGTGGGTTTGTGGTCCGACCTCGCCGTCTTGGTGCGCCGCAACGCGCAGATACCGGCGCTGTACGCCGACCTGAAGGCACGTGATGTGCCGGTCGAGATCGTCGGGCTCGGTGGCCTACTGGAGCTGCCCGAGATCGTCGAGGTGTGTTCGGTGTTGGCACTGCTCGACGATGTCAGCGCGAACCCGGCCGCGATCCGGCTGCTCACCTCGGCCCGGTGGGCGATCGGCATCGCCGACCTGGCCCTGCTCGGACGCCGCGCCGCCGACTTGGCGTCCGTCGAGGGTCCGCGGGACGGCGACCTGGTGGACGACCTGGGCCGAGCGTTGGCGCGCACCGAGGGAGTGACTGTGCCCAGCCTGCTGGAGGCGCTGCACGACCCGGGCGAGCTGCACTACAGTCCGCAGGCCCGCCGTCGCTTCGCCGCGGTCGCCGCCGAGATGGCCGGGCTGCGGCAGCATGCCGGCGAGCCGGTGCTGGATCTGGTGCGGCGGGTGATCAACACGCTGGGTGTGGAGGGTGAGCTGGCGGCGTCCGGTTCGTCGAGCGCCCAGTTGGGAGCGTTCACCGACGCGGTCGCCGCCTACTGCGACGTGGACGGTGAGGCGTCCCTGGGCGGGCTGCTCGCCTATCTGGACGCCGAACGCAACCACGGTGTCGGCCTCGATCAGGCGGTGGCCAGCGATGCCGACTCGGTGAAGCTGCTCACCGTGCACAAGGCCAAGGGACTGGAGTGGGAGGTGGTGTTCCTGCCCGGCATGGCCGAGAACGTTTTTCCCAACGATCGGGTCACCGAGAACTGGGTGACCAACGCGGCCGTTCCGCCCGCCGAGTTGCGCGGTGACGCGGCGGCCATTCCGCAGCTGGCTGATGCCTCCGATGCCGCCTTCAAGGAGTATGCGGCCGCATTGAAACAGCAGGCGCGGCATGCCGAGGACCGGCTGGCCTATGTCGCGGTCACCCGGGCCAAGCAGCTGCTGGTCGCCACCACCCACTCGTGGGAGGGGGAGTTGATCAAGCCGCGTAAGCCGTCCTCCTATCTGCGGGCGATCGAGCAGCACGGCGAGGTGGTGCGTGAGGCGCCGCCGGCGGAGGGTGACAATCCGCTCGCCGGGTCGGGTGCTGCGTTGGAGTGGCCGGTGATCGGCGACCCGGAGGCCCGTGAGCGTCGGCAGCGGTTGGCGGCTGACGTCGAGGCGGCGTCCGAGCTGTTGGTGCCGCTCGACCCGGTCGGTTTGTCGGTCGAGGAGCAGGCGGAGGTGGCGCAGTGGGATGCGGATGCGTCCGCGCTGGCGCTGGCCGCGGTCGAAGAGTTGGCGCCGGCGCGTCCGGAGTACCTGTCGGTGACCGGCCTGGTGCGGTTGGCCCGCGAGCCGGAGGAGTTCGTGACCGACGCGAGCCGTCCGATGCCGCAGCGTCCGGTGGCGGCGCAGCGGCTGGGCACCCGGTTCCACCGCTGGCTGGAGGACCGATTCTCGCTGGAGCCGACGTTCGACGTCGACCCCGGCCAGGAACCACCCGACGACCCGTACTTCGCTCAGCTGAGCGCGGCGTTCGAACGCGGACAGTTCGCCACCCGGCGTCCGAGAGCCGTTGAGGTGCCGTTCAGCATGGTGGTCGCCGGCACCATCGTCCGCGGCCGGATCGATGCCGTGTTCGACACCTCGGACGGCTACCTGGTTGTGGACTGGAAGACCGGCGACGTCGATCGTGCCGACCCCGCCCAGCTGGCCATCTACCGGCAGGCCTGGGCCGACCTGGTCGGGGTGCCGCCGGATCAGGTACAAGCGGGCTTCTTCGACATCCTGGCTGACCGGTTGGTGACACCACGACTTCCTCCTGAGTCAGCCTGGGCGGACGCGGTGAGGCAACTGAACTGACCGGGTCCACCGCTGGTCGAGCTTGGCGAGACCCGTTCGCCAGAAAGTCGTAGGTTGAGACTCATGGACACCTGGGGTGGGTCGGGACAACTGGATCGTTGCGAACCTCAGCGGCTGAACGCCGACTGGCTCATCGCGCAATGGGCCGACCCCGCCGCCCTCCTGCTGAGTGTCGACAAGTCCGGCCGGCTGAACTTGGGTCACGATCTGGCCATTGTCGAGCGGCGTCCGACGGGTGAGTTCGATCCCCAGCGGAACTACCTGCTGGGCTTGTCAGCCCGCCGCCCGGTGTTCGTGGAATCTGCCGAAGTCGAGAACGGCGCAGGCCTGCGGGAGCTGATGCCCGTCCTCGGCGACGCCGGCCGTGAGCTGGCGGTAGCCGCCGTCGCACTCGTCCAATGGCATCGGACGTCGCCGCATTGCGGACTGTGCGGAGCTTTGACGCTGGTGACGGCCGGCGGCATGGTCCGGCATTGCCCGGCATGCGGCCGGGACCGCTTCCCCCGCAGTGATCCGGCGATCATCGTCGCCGTGCTGGACGCCGACGAACGGCTGCTGCTGGGCCATCAAGCGGTGTGGCCGGCGGGACGGATGTCCGTCCTGGCCGGCTTCGTCACGGCCGGGGAGTCCCTCGAACGGGCCGTGCACCGCGAGGTCGGCGAGGAGACCGGGCTGCGTTTGTCCGCCGTCCGGTACGTCGCGAGCCAGCCGTGGCCCTTCCCGCGCTCACTGATGCTCGGCTTCGTCGCTCGGGCTGCGTCCACCGAAATCCAGGTCGACGGCGTCGAGATCGAATACGCCCGCTGGTTTACCCGGGAGGAACTCACCGCCGCAGTGGACGCCGGTGAGGTGGGTCTGCCAGGTGAGGCGTCCATCGCGCACCGGTTGATCGCCGACTGGCGAGCTGGCACGCTGCCAGATCCGGAAGCCGGACCGTAGATCACGACGCCTTCGTCTTGAGATCGCCAGGTTTGGTTGTGGCTGACCGAGCGCGGCGCCTCCCCAATGACGAACACGCGCCGGAGTGGGCCAAGTGGCCAGAGTCGCGGATCCAGGTCCCGCTGCCTTGCGCTGAGCCGAAGTCTTGCCACCTTCCGCAGGCTAATCAGATGAACGCTGGTGGTTGGAGGTCGGCGATCGAGACCTGGATCGAAGCGGCTTACCGAAGCATTCTTCCTGGTTTGACCCGAACGAACTGGCGGTGGACACCCTGATTGAAACGGTCGCCGCACTGCTCCCAAAAGCGAGAAGTAGTTGATGTGTGTCGTCCTTGCATGAGGGCATCGGCGACATGATCGCGAGCAGTCCCCGAGCATCCTGAATGTGCTAAGTGTGTACCTGTGGTGAGCGAGACAGTCTCTGTGTGTTGGCCGGTGGTCCACTACGTAGAGTGGGTTGACAACCCTGGGCAATTCGAGTGGACCGCTTTCAAGCTGAAGTCAGCCGAATTTTACATCCGCACTCTGAGCTTGGTAGGCAACCAGCACGGCTTCGACAGGCTGGCAGGTGTCGAGATGGCGTTGGACGCGGCACTTGCTGCATTGTCCAGTTCTTTCGATGCGGCCATCGCCGAGCTCATCGAGTCGATCGAACTGCATTGTTCTCAAAATGGGGTCGCATTGGCTTGGATTCCCGTCCCGGAGTATGAGTACGGTTGGCCCGCCTGCAAGTCTCGGATCCTCCCCAATTTCGCAGAGCACCCGGTGATCGGCGACCGAGTCAAAGGTCTGCGTACGACGCTAGACTCAGCCTTGCGGCGACGGCCGGATAAGGGATGGCTGACAGAACTAAGGGATCTCCGCAACCGATCCACTCATCACACCACGCTGAGCAGGCACTTTGATGATCGTGTTGGTGGCGCTAACCCAGGGACAGACTGCCGCATCATCCTCAGCCACGGCACGGCTGATACGGTGGAATACCTGCGCGGCGCCTACGAGCAGTTGCTTGATCTGACCGGTCAGATCAAGGATGTATCCAACTACTTCCGCCGCTATCGAATTCCATCCCCCATCGATGGTGAGAAGATGAGGGGTGATGACACGCTCAACGCCACTATCTATTCTCTGACGGCGGCCGCGAGGTCTCGCACGCTGCCCGCCACTCGTTCGGATCGCGCCAGAGATGAGTTGTCGTGAGTTGGTAGGACGCGCAACGGGCGTCTAAGCCAAATCAATGACCTAGGCATCTTGAGAGTAGACCAGCGCGGTATACGGACCGATGGTGAACTCGGCCGACAGCGGTTGGTGATCCCACGGGATGGGTGCTGCGTCGAGGTCGGTGGCGTGGGACGAGCCGAAGTCGTGGCCAAACACGGGGGCGTCGCTGTTGCAGCGCAACCGCCAGGTGCCGGCCCGCGGCAGTCCCACGCGGTAGCCGTCGATCACCTGGGTGGACAGGTTGACGGCCACGATGACGTCGTCGCCAGGGCCGCCGTGCCACCATCGGTGATACACCAGCACCTTGCGCTGATCGTCGACCCGCAGCAGTGCGGTGTGCGGTCCGCTAAGCCCGGCGGTGGTGCCGTCCAGATTTCGGCGCAGGCGGATCAGTTGTCTGGCCAGGTGCAGGAAGCCGGAGTGCCGATGCGTCTTGTCCCAGGACAGCGGAGCGCGGTCGTCGAACCATCGGTCCTCGCAGAACTCTTGGCCCTGGAAGAGCAGCGGCATGCCGGCCGAGGTGAGCACCAGTGCGAGGCCGAGCGCGGCGCGCTTGCGCGCCGGCCAGGAGTCGGCTGCGCCCGGGTTGATCGTCTCCGGGAGTCGCGATCGTCCGTTGGCGACCTCGTCGTGGGACTCGGTGAAGATGACGCGCTCATGGGCGGCGCGCAGATAGAGACCGGTGACCGCGCGGGCCACCGCGGTGGTGTCCCGGTCGGCGTCCCAGGGCGTCTCCAGGGCACGCCGGACGGGGTGCACGAAGTCGGCGTCCCACTGGGAGTGGAAGCCCAGCCCGCCGTCCCGGGCCGGTGTGGTGACCAGGGGGTCGCGTTGCATGTCCTCGGCGATCAGCAGTTTCCAGGGCTGCCGCATGCGGAGGTCGGCGGTCATCGCGGCGAGGTAGCGGTGACCGCCGCCGATCCGCTCCCGTGGGTGATGGATGTTCCCCCAGCGGGACCGGATGTAGTTGGTGCCGTCGAACCGCAGGCCGTCGACCCGGAACTGCTCCAGCCACATCACCGCCGAGTCGCGCAGGAAGTTGCGGACCTGCTTGCGGTCGTAGTTGGGACGGGTGGCGCCCCAGGGGGTGAGCGCCCGCCGGTCGTTGTAGAAGTACTGGCCGCCGTAGCCGCGGCGGTAGCTGCCGTCGAAGCGCCACAGGTCGAGGTCGGTCGGGCCGAGATGGTTGTGCACCACGTCCAGGATGACCGCGATTCCACGCTCATGGGCGGCCCGGACGAAGCGGGCGAACGCGAGCGGGCCGCCGTAGCTGGTGTCGATGGTGAACAGATGGGACGGGTTGTAGCCCCAGCTGCGCGGCCCGGCGAAGCTGAACGGCGGCATCACTTCGACGGCGTTCACGCCGAGCCACTTCAGGTGGTCGAGCCGGCCGATCGCGGTGTCGAAGGTGCCGGGCCGGTCACCGTCGGCGGCGAAGGTGCCCACATGCAGTTCGTACAGGACCAATTCGTCCCAGCCGGGCATGGTGAACGGCTGCTCGCCCCAGTCGATGGTGGTGGGGTCGAACACGACCGCGTTGCCGCGGCTGTGGGTGACCTCACGGGCGAACGGGTCGATCCGCCACCGGTACGGTCCACCGCGGCGGATCAGGAATTTGTACTGTGAACCGCTCCGGGCCTGCGGCACGAAGGCCGACCAGGTGCCCGACCGGGCATGGTCGGGTGCCATCGGGACGCGGCCGGCGGCGTCCCAGCCACTGAAGTCGCCCGCCACGTGCACGGTGCGGGCATTCGGAGCCCAGACCCGGAAGGTCACTCCGCCGTGATGCGGGACGGCACCCATGCCGGCATGGGGGGACGGAGCGATCGGCACGCCTGAGACCCTACGCGGCTGGTCCGACAGTCCTTGCGAGTCCGCGCCAGGTGATCGCGGCTCCGATGGCGCGCGCCCCGGAGTAGCGCCCCCTCGTCGGGCTATCAGAGCAATCGCAGACCTGGTCTCTCGCCTAGTCCATGGGTTGTGCGGCGACCACGGCCAGGACGGCTTCGCCGTAGGACTCCAGCTTCTTGGCGCCGACGCCGCTGATCGTGGACAGCTCATCCGAGCTGGCCGGACGGTGCTGCGCGATCGCTGCGAGAGTGGTGTCCGGGAAGACGACATAAGCCGGGACGCCGGTGGCGCGGGCGGTTTCGGAGCGCCAGGTGCGGAGGCGCTCGAAGAGTTCGCGGTCGCCGGCGCTGAGCTCGGTTGCGGCGGCGGATCCCTTGGCGGACGACGCCGTCCGCTTCCGCGTCGATCCGGCGCGGATCACGGCGTCCTCACGCAGCGGGACGGGACGCTCGCCGCGGAGCACGGGCCAGGAGAGGTCGGTGATCTCCAGGGTGTGGTGACCGTCGGATGAGACCGCCAGAATGCCGGCGGCCAGCAGTTGCCGGACGACCGCCCGCCATTGCAGGTCGGTGAGTTCGGTGCCGATGCCGAACGTGCTGAGTTCGTGATGCCGCCACTGGTCGACCCTGGTGGTGCGACGGCCGTGCAGGATGTCGATCAGCTGGCCTGCGCCGAAGCGCTGATTGCGCTCCCGCTTCAGCCGCACCACGGTCGAGAGCAGTTTCTGCGCGGCGACGGTGCCGTCCCACGGCGTCGGTGGGTTCAGGCAGGTGTCGCAGTTGCCGCAGGCTCCACTGGCTTCGCCGAAGTAGTCCAGCATCAGTTGGCGGCGGCAGCGCAGCGTCTCGCACAGTCCGAGCATCGCGTCGAGGTGCTGGCCGAGTTGCCGCTTGTGGCTGACATCGCCTTCGGAGCGGTCGATCATCTGGCGTTGCTGGACGACGTCGGCCAGGCCGTAGGCCATCCAGGCGGTGGCGGGCAGGCCGTCGCGGCCGGCGCGTCCGGTCTCTTGGTAGTAGCCCTCGATGCTGCGCGGCAGGTCGAGGTGGGCGACGAACCGGACGTCGGGCTTGTCGATGCCCATGCCGAAGGCGATGGTCGCCACCATCACGATGCCGTCCTCACGCAGGAACCGCGACTGGTTCGCCGAGCGGACCGAGGCAGGCAGGCCGGCGTGGTAGGGCAGGGCCCCGATGCCCTCCTTGACCAGCGACTCCGCGGTCGCCTCGACCGACTTGCGGCTGAGGCAGTAGACGATGCCGGCGTCACCGTCGTATTCGGTGCGGATCAGCGACAGCAGCTGTTTCAGCGGTTGCTGCTTGGGCACGATCCGGTAGGAGATGTTGGGACGGTCGAAGCTGGCGACGAAGGTCCGGGCCTGCTGCAGGCCGAGTCGTTCGGCGATCTCGCGTCGGGTGTTCGGGGTGGCGGTTGCGGTCAGCGCGATCCGCGGCACACTCGGCCACTGCTGACCGAGCACCGACAGCTTGAGGTACTCGGGGCGGAAGTCGTGTCCCCACTGGGAGACGCAATGCGCCTCGTCGATCGCGAACACCGACAGGGTCAGCCGGTCGAGGAACTCCTGGGTTCGTGGCAGGTCGAGGCGCTCGGGAGCCAGGTAGAGCAGGTCGAGTTCGCCCGCCAACGCCTGCTGTTCGGTGAGTCGCTGCAGGTCGTAGCTCTGGCTCGAGTTGAGGAATCCGGCCCGCACCCCGAGGTTCTCCAGGGCAGTCACCTGGTCGTGCATCAGCGCGATCAGCGGCGAGATCACCACGCCCACCCCGGGCCGGACCATCGCCGGAATCTGGTAGCACAGCGACTTGCCGCCGCCGGTGGGCATCAGCACGATCGCGTCGCCGCCGTGGCTCACGTGATCGATGATGGCGCCCTGCTCGCCACGGAAGTCGTCGTACCCGAAGGTCGTACGAAGCACGTCCAACGGCGACAGGTCAGGCACCCGGCTCATCGTAGGGGGCAGCACCGACGATGAGCCGGTGTGGAGTCCAGGTTTCGACGAGCGCAACCGCGGGCCGGGTTTCGCCAAGCTCGACCGGCGGGCCGGGGTTTCGACAAGAATGGGGTGCTGTGCATCTGACCCGGCCCGACCAGCAGCAGTGCGAACCGTCGCGGGGCGGTGGCGGCGCCCAACATCTCCAGCGTCTCCTCGTGCTGGCGCCCATCGTGGCGCTGCTGTGTGTCATGGCCTGGACGGCGTCGACGAACATCCCGGACTCCCTCAGCAGCTATCACGGCGGCCAGTACCGCGACCTGTTCGTGGGCGGGCTGATCGGCACTGCCGTCGCACTGCTCGGCTATTGGGGAGTGACGCCGATCGAGGACTACACCCTGAATATCGCCGGCTTCTACGCCACCATCGTCGCGCTGGTGCCGAACGACATCGCCGATCAGATCAGCGAGATGGCGACGACGGGACAGACGTCGCCGCGGGATGTGGTCCGGATCATTCTCGGCGGTGTACTGGTCACCGTCGCGGCTTTCGTGTTCGTCGACTACACCCGCGGCGGCTGGTCGATGGGCTGGCTGGCCAAGGGTTCGGGTCTGCCGCGGAACCTGACCCTCGTCTCGGTCGCCGTCCTGGCGGTCTACGCAGTGTGGCTCGCCGTGAACGTCGTCAATCCGAGCACGACATTCACCTGGGTGCATACACCGGCCGCGGTGCTTCTGTTCATCCACCTCGGGATTGCCGTGGCCGCGCAGGGATGGCAATGGATGCCGCAAGCGATCGAGCCGAGCCCGGCTCGGCGTCACCTCTATCGCGCGGTGGCGATCAGCATGGTCGCGGCACCCGTGGCCGTGTGGCTGCTCCTGGGGCTGTGGCTGCCACAGGCGGTGCTCATTCTCGAAGTCATCGAAGTGCTGCTTTTCGCCGTCTTCTGGATCGGTGAGATCGGTCGGTTCTGGAAGGTCCGGGGAGTCTGAGCGGGCCGTGCGGGTAGCGTGACCGCATGGAGGCGACGGCGTACTGGACGGTCGCGGCAGGGCAGGGTGAACTGCGCCGCGAGCGGCTTCCGGAGCCGGGCACGAACCAGGTGCGCGTCCGGACGCTGTTCTCCGGGATCAGCCGCGGCACCGAGCTGCTGGTGCACCGGCACGCCGTCCCCGAGTCGGTGCGTGCGCTGATGCGTTGCCCGTTCCAGGCCGGCGATCTGCCCGGGCCGGTCAAGTACGGCTATCTCAGCGTCGGCGTGGTGGAGGCGGGGCCGCCGAAGCTGCTCGGCAGGCGGGTGTTCTGCCTGCACCCCCATCAGGACGTCTATGTCGTCCCCGTCGATGCGGTCACCGAGGTGCCGGACGACGTCCCCGCCGAGCGTGCCGTCCTGGCCGGAACCGTGGAGACCGCGGTCAACGCGCTGTGGGACGGGGCGCCCCGGATCGGCGATCGGGTGGCGGTGATCGGTGCCGGCATGGTTGGCCTCAGCGTCGCGGCGCTACTGAGGCGTTTCCCTCTCGGACACCTGCAGTTGATCGACATCGACCCGGCAAAAGCCGCGATCGCGGACCGGATCGGTGTCCCGCTGGTCCACGCGGACGCCGCGGCCGGCGACTGCGACCTGGTGTTCGAGGCGTCCGCCAGTGCCGGGGGAGTGTCCACCGCATTGCGGCTGTGTGGCGACGAGGCGGAAGTGGTCGAGTTGTCCTGGTTCGGTGAGGCCCGGCCGGGCCTTCCGCTGGGCGGCGACTTCCATGCCCGGCGGCTGACGCTACGTGCCAGCCAGGTCGGCCGGGTCGCTCCGGCGCGCGCTGCCCGGCGCAGCACGTCCGACCGGCTGAGGCTGGCGCTCAACCTGCTGCGCGACGACGCCTTCGACGCACTGCTGGCGCCCCCGGTGGCGTTCGCCGATCTACCCGACACGCTGCGGGCGATGGACGCCGGCAGCGGCACCACGCTCTGCCAGGTGATCAGCTACCCCCAGGAGGACGCATGTACGAGTTGACCGTCCGCGACCACGTGATGATCGCGCACAGCCTGCCGGACGCCTTCTTCGGTCCGGCTGCGAGGTTGCACGGTGCGACCTTCGTGGTCGAGGTGACCTGGAGCCGTTCGGACCTGGACGAGCACGGGGTGGTGATCGACATCGGCGAGGCATCCGCCCGGCTGAAGGCGATCCTGGCCGACCTCGACTATCGCAACCTGGACGAGCACCCCGCCTTCACCGGCCGCTTCAGCACCACCGAAGTGGTCGCCGGGCACATCGGCGACCGGCTGCGCGCCACGATGGACCTCACCGGTTTCGCCGCCCTGTCGGTGCGGCTGCGGGAACACCCGGACGCCTGGGCGACCTACCGGGTCGAGCTGTAGATGACGGTGCGGTTCGTGGTGCCGCGGCCCTCGGCGCCGTCCGGAGGGCACGGCTACAACGCGGCCGTCAGCGCGCACTGGCCCGGCCCGCCGGTCGCCCTGGTCGAGATCGACGGGCCCTGGCCCCGGGGCGACACATCCTCTCGTGAGACCCTCCGCGCCGCCTTGGACAGTTCGGACGTCGTGCTGCTGGACGGTCTGGTGGGGGCCGCGTCGCCGGACCTGATCGAGGCGGCGTCCGGCCGCGGCGTCCGGATCGTTCTGCTGGTGCACCTGCCGCTCGCCGCCGAAGGGGGACTCGCGGACGCCGAACGCCTGGAGTTGGCGGAACTCGAAGAGCGCAGCGTCCGAGCCGCGTGGCGGGTGGTCGCGACCAGTCGGACGGCCGCCGACGAACTCGCCCGCCACACCGGCCGGGCCGACATCGCCGCCGTCCCGCCCGGCGCGCAGGCCGCGCTGGTCGCCGAACCGCACGATCCGCCCGGACTGTTGCAGGTGGGCTCGATCGGTCCGCGCAAGAACCAGCTCGGCACGGTCGCTGCCCTCACCGAATGTCGGGATCTGCTGTGGACCGCAACCTTCGTCGGCCCCGTTGCCGATCCTGACTACGCCGAACGGCTCCGGGCCGCGCTCGGCGGCGGCCGCTCGAACTGGGCGGGGCCACTGCAGGGTGCGGCGCTCGACGATACCTACGCAGCCGCGGATCTGTTGCTGCACCCGGCGCGCGCCGAGACGTGGGGAATGGTGGTCACCGAAGCGCTGGCGCGGGGAATCCCGGCCATTGTCGGGGCGGGCACCGGAGCGGTCGAGGCGTTGGGCAGCGGCACGACCGGCGGCCTGCCCGGAGCGGCGGTGCCGGTCGAGGAACCCAGTGCACTTGCCCGCCACCTGCGGCGGTGGCTGACCGACCCGGCGCTGCGTCGAGAATGGCGCGAGCGGGCGCTCGAATCCCGGCGCGGCTTGCGCGGTTGGGCGCGCGCCGCTGCCGAACTCGCCGGGGTGGTGGGGCAGTGAACCGGCCGGAGCGTCCGATCGCCGCGGACTGGCTCGCGCTGCGGCGGGCCGCGGACACCGTCGCCCGGGACCGCGCGCTCGATCTGGTGGCCGAGTGGGTGGGGTCCGCACCGGAGATAGATGCGCTCACCATCGTGGACGTCGGCGCGGGGACGGGAGCGAACCGCGCCTACCTCGAGCCGCGGCTTCCGAGGTCGGCGCGCTGGGTGCTGCTCGACCACGACGCAGACCTGCTCGCCGCGTCCGCGGGCGTGGACACCGAGCGGGTGGTCGGCGGGATCGGTGAACTCGACGATCTGGTCCGTACCCATCACCCACAGCTGGTGACCTGTTCGGCGCTGCTGGATCTGCTGACCGCCGACGAACTCGACGAGTTGGCGGACGTGCTCCTGTCCCACCGAGTCCCGGCGCTGTTCAGCCTCACCGTGGACGGCAGCGTCGTGCTCGACCCTCCGCATCCGCAGGATGCGGTCCTGATCGACGCCTTCAACGCGCACCAGGCCCGCGCGGGCCGCCCCGGCAGCGGGGCCGCCGGCTATCTGGCGGATCGATGTGCGCGGTTGGGTCTCGATGTGCGCCGCACCGACACACCCTGGCTGCTCGACGCGGCCGCCGCGCCCCTGATCGACCGGCTGCTGACCGAGCGGGTCGAAGCCGCCGTCGAAGCGTTCCCGGAGCTGGCGAGCGCCGGCGCCGGGTGGCTGGCGGCCCGGCTGGCTCTGCTGGGCGAGGGAACATTGCGCGTCCGGGTGGGCCATCTGGACCTGCTGATCACGTAGGCGCGGCCGTCGGCTGAGTTCGACCAGCCACGGCGGGTGCTACCGCAGGGTGAACTCGAGGCAGGTGTCCTCGCCCAGAGCGAACCGGCGCACCGGCCAGCGCGGAGCGTCCGCAATGCGTCCGACCGCAGGAACCCGGACGCCGGGGATGCCGTCCCCGAGCAGGATCGGCACCGTCGTCAGGAACAGCCGGTCGAGCGCACCTGCGGTCAGGAACGTCGAGACCGTGCGTCCGCCGCCCTCGACCAGCACCCGCCGCAGGCCACGAGCCCGCAGCACGTCCAGCAGTTCGCCCGGGGACCAGGGCGGCGCTCCGAGACGGAGCTGCGACACGTGCGAGGGCATGGCAGCGGTGCCCACGACGTCCGGGCCGGTCAGCCACAGGGTCGGCGCGTCGGGCGTCGACAGCACCCGCGCCTCAGCTTCCACTCGACCGTGCGGATCGAGCACCACCCGGGTCGGGTTGCTCCCGGACGCCAACCGGACGGTCAGCAGCGGGTCGTCGTTCACGACGGTCTGTGCCCCGACGACGAGCGCGTCGGCCAATCCGCGCAACCTGTGCAGATGCCGATGATCGGCGTCGCCGGAAAGCCCGGCGCCCTCGCCGATCCGGGTCGCCAGGAACCCGTCCAGGCTCTGTGCGCTCTGAGCCACCACCCATTCGTCCTGCTCGGCGAGCCACGCGTACCGTTCGGCGTCCTCCGGCGCGCCGTCCAACCGGGCATCGGCCATGGCGTGGGCGGCAGCCGTCGACAGCGGAACGATCGCGGTCACGACATCGTCGTGCCGCATCCGCTTCCTCTTGGTCAGCAGATAGCGGGTGTTCTCAGGACGGGCCGGCACGGCCGCGCCGACACGCTCGACCACCCGCAGGCCGAGGGCCTTGAGCGCCTCCTCCTTCGCCGGGTTGGACGACAGCAGCCGGACGTCATCCACGCCGAGGTCGCGCAGGATGCCGGCGGCCTGGCTGTAGTCGCGGGCGTCCGCCGGGTGGCCGAGTTGCAGGTTGGCGTCGACGGTGTCGACGCCCTGATCCTGCAACCGGTAGGCCCGCAGCTTCTCGACCAGCCCGATGCCGCGTCCCTCGTGACCCCGGAGGTAGACCAGCACCCCTTCGCCGGCGTGGGCGATCAGCGCGAGCGCGGCGTCCAACTGCTCGCCGCAGTCGCACCGCCACGACCCGAAGGCGTCCCCGGTCAGGCATTCCGAGTGGAGGCGGACCAGCGGCGCACCGGAATGGGGCCGACCGTCCTCGATGCCCTGCGACAGGCTGACCAGTTCGACCCCGTCGCCGACGGCGCGGTACCCGACGATGCGGAACGTGCCGTGCCGGGTGGGCAGCACCGATTCGGTGACTCTCTCGACCAGGCCGCGGACCGGCGCGGATTCGACGCTGATGACTGGACCTCCCTGTCGGCTTCGGTGGTTCGTCCACCCTAGGCGGCGCTGGTCGCCGCCACCGAGGAGCCGCCGCGAGATGCGTACCCGGAAGGCGTCTCGGATAAACACGAGCAACGGTCCCGCCGGCCGCCCCACGCGTTCACCCTCCAAGCGGTACCTGGACCCCTGCGGTGCAGGACTGGCAAACTCGCGGCTGAGGTTGGAGGGAACGATGTCGCCGTTGTCGAACACCCTCAGCGTGGTCGATGAGTCGCTCAACGCGGCGACAACGGGCACGCCCACTGTGCTGCTGATCGATGGCCCGCCCGGCAGCGGCAAGACGACCCTGTTGGCGCGCTGTCGCGAGCGGGCGGCCCACTTCGTGGTCGTCGCCGCCGACGCGCTCGAGCCGGACATCGCCGCCGAGCCCTATTCCCTGCTGCGGGATCTCGGCGTCGACCCGGGCTCCGCCCATCCGCCCGCGCCGCTGGCTGCCCAGTCATTCGCCGAGTGGATCGATGAACGAGTCGGATCGCAGCCGCTGCTGATCTGCATCGACGACGCCCAATGGGCTGATGAGCAGTCCATCCGGGCGCTCCGGCTGGTCTTCCGCAGGTTGGAGGGCACCCCGGTGCTGCTCGCCCTGGCCCAGCGCTCCGGTGTTTCCCCGGACGCGCTGGCACTGGACGCTCTGGCCCGCTCTCGTTCTCGGCTGCACCGCGTCACGCTGTCCGGCTTGACGCTGGACGAGGCGTACGAACTGATACGCGCTCGCCGTCCGGAGCTTCCGGAGGGAACGGTGCTGGAGCTGTGGCGCCACACCGGTGGGAATCCCCTCTACCTGTCCTCGCTGCTGGAACTCGGTGCCATCGAGCTGGAGGATCTGACCGGCCGGTGGCCCGCCCCGCGGGCGTTCGCGTCGTCGGTGGAACGTCGGCTCGCCCGGCTGAGCCCGGAGGCGCGCGCGACGCTGGAGGCGATCGTGGTGCTGGGTTCCAGCTACTCGACCGTTCCCGACATCGCTGCCGTGTCTGGGTGCGCCGAGCCCCACCAGGCCCTGCAGGAACTCGTGGACGCGGATCTCGTCCAGGTGGGCCACGCCGGACTGCTGACGGCGCGAGCGACGCACGCGCTGACCCGGGCGGCCGTCCTGGAACTGATCCCGATGTCCCGCAGGTTCCAGCTGCACCGGTTGGCCGCCGCGGTGAGCACCGGTCAGGATGCGTTGGACCACCGGCTCGCCGCGACCACTGCGGTCGACGACGACCTCGCCGACGACCTGGACGTGAGCGCCGCCAGGCTGCACCGCGACGGCGCCTACGATCAGGCCGCCCACTACTACCGGGCCGCGGCGGGCATCACCGCCTCGCCCGAGCTGCGGGGCAGCCGGCAGGGCGAGAGCCTGTGGGACGCCGCGCTGGCCGGCTCTCGCCGTGCCCTCCTGGACGACGCCGCCTTCCCGGCGCAGGCGGCGGCCGCGGCGCTCACCCGGTTCCGGGACGGGGACATCGCCGCCGCACTCGAGCTTCTCGAAGGCGTCCCGGCCGAGCAGTTCGCGGACGCCGAACCCGCCGTCCGCCAGCGGGTGGCGATCCTGCGCGGCTACCTGCGCATGCTGACCGGCCAGGACACCGACCGGATCGCGGAGCAGATCACCCTGGCCGATCGCACCGGTGCGTTCGACCCGGCCTTGGAGGGCGTCGATTCGCCCACCCGCGGCTTCGTGGCGGCGCGTCGGTCCAGCGGCGACACCGAGATCGTCGGCTTCTTCGCCGCACTGCCCGACCGGGCGGCCGCGGTGCCCGTCGATGTGCTCGGCCTGTTGGGCTGGCGTGCCGTCTACCGGCTCTACGCGCTGCACGTCCGGGGGGCCGCCGACGACTTCGACACCCTGGCGAACCGGCTGCACCGACACCGCGACGTCTCCGCCTTCCGCGCCCAGCTGGGTCTGGCCCAATGGCTGGCCGGCGACTGGCCGCTGGCCCGAGTCGCTGTCGGGCTCTCCTCAGATACCGGCGAACCGCTCCGCTGGGCGCCGGACTTCGGGCCCGCCCTGGTCGACGCGGGGCTGGGCCGGTTCGCCGAGGCCGACCGGCACCTCGGCGCGGCCATCGCCATGTCACGCAAGGCGCCCTGGCCCGAAGGACGACTGATGCTGCTGGTGGCCCGCGTGGTGCGCGTGCACGCCGCCGGCCTGCCGCCCCATGAGATCGCAGCCCTGGTGTCCGACTACCGCGACCTGGCCGACCTCGTCGAACTCGTCGCCAACTCATCGGACGGGCTGCTGCTGCTCCATGCCGGCCTGCTCGCCCTGTGGGCGAACTGGCCCGAGGTGGCCGACCAGTGCGTCGATGTCATGGCGCAGGCCGCACTGCCGGCGCCGTCCAGCCCAGCCGTGCTGGCCTGGCTGCGGGGCCTGCGCGCCAAGCAGGCCGGGGACGCCGCCGGCGCCGAGCGGCTGCTCGGTCAGGCAGCGCAGGACGACGCCAACGAGTTGCAGCTCTACCGGGCGCACATGTGGGCAGACCTCGCTGAGACCGCGTCCGACCCCGCCTTGGCGGCGCGGGCCGCCGTCGAGGCGCTGGACGGCTACCGCCGGCTCGGCGCCGTGCCCTACATCGAGCGACTCGAGGCGGCGGACCGCTCGGCCACGACGTCCGCGCCGGCCGACGGCTTCTCGCCGGAGCTGACCGACCGTGAGCGCGACGTGCTGGCGCTGCTGGTGAAGGGGCTCAGCTACACCCAGATCGCCGGTGAGTTGTTCGTCACCCGCAGCGCCGTCGCGTTCCATCTGTCCAACATCTACGCGAAGTTCGACGTCCGCTCGCGCCACGATCTCACCGCGTACCTGCTGGCTCATCCCGGGGCGCTGGCTCGGTGATCCCGAGACGTTCTTCCAGCCAGTCGAAGACTCGCGCGTCGGTCTGCAGCCGGGCCAGCGGCTGACAATGCAGCTCGGCGCCCTGCGCGACGGTGAAGTGCGTCACCTCCGAGTTCTGCACCAGGGCGGCCAGCTCTGCCGACTGTCCCGGCCAGAACTGTTCGCCCTCGGGCTCGGTGATCAGCAACGGCGTGTTGATCAGAGCCGCTGTCTCGGCGTCCAGCCGGTACTGCAGAACGGTGCGGTACAGGTCGAACCAGTCGGTGTGCGGGTAGGGGCGGCCCCGGTAGGTGAGGGTTCTGGCCAGCCCCGGGAGGTGCGTCGCCAGCCCCATCGACTGGTTGAACCGCTTCCGGTCCCCGGCATGGAGCTGTTCGGTCATGCTCTTGCTGAGCTTCGCGGTCCACGAGGTGGAGACGTCGACCACTCCCGGGTCGACGGCCGCTGCCGCGAGCCGGTGCTCGAAGGCCAGCGCCCGCGGCAGCCAGTAGCCGCCCTGGCTGAGGCCGTAGCCGGCGAGCTGCTCGGGAATCACGTCCGCGCGGGCGATCAGCGTGTCGACGACCGGAGTCAGCACCGCCTCCCAATCTGGCCGGAACGGGACGCCGTGCTCGAACAACATCGACTGCTGTCCCGGACCGTCGTAGACGAAGACGTTCCAGCCGCGATCGAGGCCGCCGGCGACGATGGTGGACCACAGGTCATTGATCGCCGCGTCGCTGCCGCTGGTCACCACCAGGGTCGGCCTGGGTTGCCCGGTCGCATCCGGACGCATCAGGTAGCCGGGCAGCGTGCCGCCCTCATAGTCGACTCCGACCCGCACGTGTGCGCCCTCGGAGCAATCGATGAAGTGCTCCCAGGCGCTGCGGCCGGCACGGAACGCCGCCAGCAGCGCATCCTCGTCCGACTCCGAAGCCAAGCCGTCCGCCACGCACGACCAATAGGTGGCGGCGCGCAGGTAACGGGAGCGGGCGCTGATCCGATGACCGGACGCCAGCTGACGTTCGGCCTGCCGTTGCACCGACTCGGCCGTGAGTCGCCATTGCGTCACCCAATCGGACGCGTGCCGCACCCGGGCGATCGTGGCCAGCACCTCGCCGATCTCGCTGGCGCCGTGCACCGCACGACCCAGGACACCGCGGGTGGCGTAGTCGAGATCCGCATCGCGGAAGAAGCCGCTGTCGATCACGTCGTGCCCCGTGCTGCCCAGTCTCATCATGATGGCCTTCCTTTCGTCGCTCTCGGCCTTGCTTCGGATCCCATTCTCGGCACCGCGTCCGTCGTGGGTACTGGCCGAAATGACCAGTCCTGTCCGATTCCGCTCCTGTCCGATTCCGCCTGCCGGGGAGGTCTCGACAGGCTCGACCGACGAGGACCGGCCTCTCCCTAGCCCGGCGCGGGGGAGAGCAGTGCCGCGACCAGGGTGCGTTCGGTCCAGCCGCGGTACTCCTCGAGGGTGTAGCCGAGCCGGCGGGTGAGCAGGTCGTAGCTCTCGGGGCTGGCGATCGTCCAGGCGGTGTCGATGGCCTCGTCGAGGCTCAGCCGGTCGCGCAGTGCCTCCGCGGGCAGGCCGGCGAGGATGCGGGCGAAGGTTCCGCGGCGAAGCAGCTGGAGTTCGTCCCAGTCGGCCGCGATCTCGGGGTCGACGGCGGCGGCGTCCCGGTACAGGCGCCATCCCAGGGCGGCTCGCCCCGCGATGTCGGCGACCAGGTTCGCCAGTCCCCCCAGACGTTCGTGTGCGGACATGCCGGCGAAACCGTCCGAGTTGGCCGCTGGTGAGGGTGCGTCGCCGGCCAGCGCCCGCTCCAGGTAGCCGCGGAGCAGTCCGCGCTTGCTTCCCCAGGCGAGGTAGAGCGTCTGGACGGATACTCCGGCGGCGGCGGCGAGCCGGGTGACGGTGGTACCGGTGTAGCCGTGCGCCCGGAACTCGGTTTCGGCGGCCTCCAGGAGCCGGACCCGGGTCTCGCTGCGCAGCGCGGCGCCGACACGCTTCTGGCGGCTGCGGTGATCGTCGTCGGGAACTGGGCCAGTCGTCATGGACAGCAGCATAGCCCATGGTTTAGAGTTGCGCTCAAATGCACTTGAACGATGCTCAAAAGCATCGGAGGCGAAAGGGCGGAGCATGAAGCGAACAGTGCTTGATCAGCCGTGGAGGCGTCCTGGACGGGCCGCATATGCTCGCCGCCGCGTGGCGGCGATCCTTCGTCCGCCGGTGACCGTGTACGAGATGGCCGGCGATGTCCGCAAAGATGAGGACGTGGCGGTGAGGATGCACGACGGCGTCACCTTGCGACTGAATCTGTACCGGCCCAGCGACGCGACGGGGCCGCTGCCGGTGCTGTTGTCGGCGCACCCCTACGGCAAGGACGCGGTGCCGAGGAAGCGGCGCGGCGGGTGGTCCGTCAACCCGCAGTTCCGGATCATGAACCAGCCCGCGCCGCTGCGGATCTCGGACCAAACCAGCTGGGAGGCTCCCGACCCGGTCTGGTGGGCGCAGCAGGGCTACGCCGTGATCAACCTGGACACCCGCGGCGGCGGGCACTCCGAGGGTCGCGGCGCCCTGTTCTCCGATCAGGAGGCGCAGGACATCGCCGAGGTGATCGCGTGGGCGGCCGAGCAGCCGTGGTCGAACGGCCGGGTCGGCATGCTGGGCGTGTCCTACCTCGCGTTGTCGCAGTACAAGGTCGCCGCCCTGAACCCTCCCGCGTTGCAGGCGATCTGCCCCTGGGAGGGCTTCACCGACGCTTACCGCGACTTCTTCACCCCGGGTGGCGTCGTCGAGAACGGTTTCGCCCGGGTGTGGCTCTTCCTCAGCTCCCGGACGGCCCGGCTGAGGACCAACCTCGCGGTCGGGCGGCGCGCGCACCCGCTGCGCGACGCCTGGTGGGACGCCATCACCCCCGACCTGGCGCGGATCACCGTGCCGATTCTGGAATGCACGAGTTTCTCCGACGCGAATCTGCACAGCGTGGGATCGATGCGGGCCTTCCAGCAGGTGGGTTCGCTGCATCGGCACGCGTACGTCCATCGCGGCGGCAAGTGGGCCACCTTCTACGGCGACGACGCGCGCGAGCATCAGCGCTTGTTCTTCGCGCGATACCTCCGAGAAGAAGAAGTCCCCGACCTGCCTCCCGTGCGGCTCGAGATCCGGGATCGGCGCGATCACGTCGTGGCGGTGCGGGACGAGCAGGAGTGGCCGATCGGCCGCACCGAGTGGCGCCGGCTCCATCTCGGCGGCGACGGCGTCCTGACCGAGGCCGAGAACGCAGCCGGATCGGTGACGTTCGATCTGGCCCAGAACGCCGCCAGGTTCGACTACCGCTTCCGCGACGACACGGAGGTGAGTGGCCCGATGAGCCTGCGACTCCGCGTGGCGACGACGGGCGCCGCCGATCCGCGGCTGTTCGTCGGTGTCGAGAAGTGGTCGCACGGCGCGCCGGTCCCGTTCGAGGGCTCCTACGGCTATGGACGCGACCATGTCGCGCAGGGCCGGCTGCGACTCGCGCTGCGGGAACTGGACGCCGAACGCAGCACCCCGCATCGGCCCGTGCACACCTTCCGGACCCTCCAGAGGGTCGAGGACGGCAAGGAGGTGGAGGTGCTCATTCCGCTGAGCCCCTCGGCCACGCTCTTCCGGCGCGGCGACAGCCTGCGCCTGCTGGTCGCGGGCCGCTACCTGCAACCGCGCAACCCCCTTTTCGGCCACTTCCCGACCAATTACGAACCGAGCGGGTCGGGTAGCGCTACCCTGTCCTGGGCGCCCGGCGCCGTGTCGGCCTTGGAGATCCCTGTCATCCCGACCGTTGCCGGTCCACACACGTCACCCACTCCCTAGAGGCGCCAATGATTCGCAGTACCAGGCGGCCCGAGCCCGGCCGCGCCCATTTCACCCCCCACCGCAGGACGAGATTCGCCGGCGCAACGCTGGTCGCAGCCACCCTGCTGGCCTTGATCGCGGGACTGTCCGGCTGCGCGTCGCCCGGCACGCCGCCGGCGACTGCACCGACCCACACCCGGAGCGCCGATCAGACGAGCCAGCCGACACCGTCGGCCTCCACCACCGGGTCGACGCCGTCCGTGACGCCCTCGACCAGCGCGACCACCACCCCTACGGCTCCGCCGACCCCGCGGGTCAACTGCGCGAAGGTGAAGTGCGTGGCGCTGACCTTCGACGACGGACCGGTTCCCGAGACCACCGAACTGCTGGCCGTGCTGCGCGCGAAGAAGGTGAAAGCGACCTTCTTCGTGCTCGGCAGCCAGGTCGTCCGGGAGCCTGCCGTCATCCGGCAGATCGTGGCCGACGGCCATGTCGTCGGCAACCACAGCTGGGATCACCCGCTGCTGACGCGGCTCAGTCTGGCGAAGGTGCGCACCCAGCTCGTCCGCACCAACCGCGCCATCGTCGCGGCCGGCGCGCCGGCCCCTGTCGTCTTCCGGCCGCCCTATGGCGGCACGAACCGGTCCATCCTGCGGATCGCCGGAGCGCAGGGGATGACACAGGTGCTGTGGGACGTCGATCCGATGGACTGGCGCGACCGCAACTCCGCGCTGGTCGCCAGCCGAGTGGTGGCGGCGACGCGCAACGGCTCGATCGTCTTGTCCCACGACATCCATCCGACGACGCGCGCCGCCTACGCCCGCATCATCGATCGGCTCCGGGCACGCGGATTCCAGTTCGTGACGGTGCCTGAGCTTCTGGGCAGCCGACTGCGGCCGGGCGCCAGCTTCCGCTCCGCTCACCGCTGACCCCGCCCCGGCCCCGAACTCACCGGGGCCGGGTGCGCGGTCGCTCACGAACTCTCGTAGCGGCCCGGATCGGTCCACACACAGAGCCGCTTGCCGGAGTTCCCACCGGCCGGCCAGACTGCGGCCAACCGCATCGGCTCGGCTCCGCTGGTCAGCGGGTGGGCATGGGTCCAGACCAGATACATCCGCTTGCCGTCGATGGTCAGCGGTGCCGCGTTCGTGGGCGCCACCGCACCCCAGACCTTGACCTGACCGGTCTCGGTGCGCGGCACGGTGGGGCAGACCCCGCCGTAGCCGCGGCGGTCCTTCAGGTTCACCAGTGCGACGGTGTCACCGGCTCGCTCGACGCCGACCTGGCGGGTCGAGGTGAAAGTGCCAGGGCTGGAACAGGGCAGATGGTCGTCGATGATCGGCTCGCGCAGACGTTCCTTCACTTGGAAGCCGCCCGTGACCGCGGTCACCTTGCTGGTGGCGTCCCCGCACCGGGCGGTCAGCCCGATCGGAACCATCACCTGTTCCGCACCGCCGGAGGCGGTGGCCAGCCAGATATGCCAGTGCTGGCGGTAGCCGTTGCCGTCCAGTTGGGCGATCGGGACGGCCATGTCTTGGCGGCCGTCGCCGTCGGCGTCCGAATAGACCGGCTTGCCGAGGGTGTAGGTGCGTCCGTGCTCGTCGGGTTTGGTCAGGTTGATCTCGGTCGAACTCGAATGGTCCTCGAACCACTTCCAGTTCAGCGACTTCGGGTCGAGGGCACGGATGGCGTCCGTCTCCGGCCCGGACGGCGCGGGTGCCGCCTCGGACGCCGTCGCCGGTCCGCCGGGTTCCGCGCCGCCGGGTCGACCGCCACTCTCACCTGAGGCGACGGAGCAGCCGGCAACCAGTGCCGCGAGCGCGACGCCGCAGACGAGCCGGGTGAAACGGGGGAGTGCGCGGTCCATCGGTGCTCCTCGGCGGCTTTGGCGAGCTGTGCTCACGATCGGTCGGTGCGGGGAGGGTGGTGGCCCCTACTGTGGCGGACCCTCGGATGCGGCCGCAAGGGTCGAGCCGGAGCCAACGGGTTCAGGTCTCGACGAGCTCGACCGTAGGTGGTCCGGCGTCTGCGCCACGCATGCGACGACGGCCCGCCGGTGAGCGGCGGGCCGTCGTGTGTCGTAACCGGGAAGCTGCTACCTCAGCGCTGAGCCGGCTTGGTGGCGACCAGCACGCCGAGAACGACGTAGCCGACCACCAGGTGCAGCGGGGCGACGATCTGGGCGACGGCGGGGCCGAAGACGATCAGGGTGGGGATGGTCACCACGGCCCAGCTCTCGGCCACCATGGGCCAGAACCGGCGGATGCCACGCCACTGGCCGGCGATCGCGATCCGGATGCCGATCAGGAACATGCCGAGCATCGAGAAGGGCCAGAAGGCGTCCAGCAGCGCCCAGCCGGGCTGGTTCATGTCGCTGACGCCGAGGCCGTCGGCGATCGTCGAGCCGATGGCGAGCGTGACCAGCACCGCCTCGATACCGAGCGCGGTCCTCGCCACCCGTCCGGTGCCGAGGGCGTCGGTCTGCCACAGCACCCAGAGCAGGGCCAGCAGACCGGCCTGGAACAGCCCCGAGCCGAAGGCGTAGCCGATCACTCCGCCCCGCGAACTGGGATCGAGGTCGAACAGCACCATCGCGACGGCCCAGGCGGCGCTGCCGATGCTGAGCAGGAGGCCCTGACGGAGGAACGGACGCCGCTCGACGGGTGCCGCGGCGGCGTCCGAGATGGTGAGAGCGAGGTCGGAGCGGGCCGGTGCCGGCTGCTGCGAAACAGACATGAGTGGTTCTCCCTTGTCGTCGGCCGACCGTGTGCCGGCCCGATGGCATAACCGTGCTGGGCGCGGCGACCCGCGCCCCAGGGTGCGCCGTCCCTTCCCGGCCGGGCGGAAACGTCCCGGCGTCGGAGGACTCCGGTCCCGGGCGGACGGGACGCCGGGCCCGCGATAATGCCTGAATGCCCCTGCGGATGCTCCGGCTACGGCCCCTCCCGATCGCCTGGCTGAGCGTCGCCCTGGCGCTGGTGGCGTTCACGGCGATCTGCCAGGTGATCCGGCTGCGGGCGGGCGGCACCGTCGACCTGGCGTCACCGACCGCACCGCTGGGGGTGGTGATGACCGGATGCGGCGCGGTGATCCTGTCCCGGCGCCCGGGCCACGCCATTGGCGGAATCCTGGTCGGCTTCGGACTGCTCTGGGCCGTCGACGGCGCCCTGGAGGCCTGGTACGGCCTCGGCATCACGCCACCGTTCGGAACCCCGCCGGACGACCTGCTGCCCGGAACCGTGTTCGCCTACTGGTTCGTCGCCCGCGCCGGCGCCTTCCTGCTGGTGGGGCTGCCGTTGATGCTGGTGCTCTACCCGACCGGACGGCTGCTGGCCGGGGGCTGGCGGTGGCTGGGCGCGGCGACCATCGTGGCCTCGGCGGCGCTGCCGGTCACCCTGCTGGTCATGCCGGCCGCTGTCTTGGAACTCGGTGTGCCCGCCGCACCGATCCCCGATCCCGACCTGCTCAGCCTGCCGATCCCGGCCGAGATCGGCTTTCCGCTGATGGTGGCCACCCGGCTGATCACGCTGGCCGCCGTGCTGCCGGCGCTGGCGCTGGTGGTGGTGCGCCATCGCCTGGCGGCCGGCCTCGAGCGCCGCCGGCTGCGCTGGCTGCTCTGGGCGGGCATCGTCTGCGGATTCCTCGCCGTGATCAGCCTGCTGGCGCCATCGGGGGTGCTGGCCAGCTACATGCTGTTCACCGCCGTCGCCGCAACATCGGTCTCGGTGACCATCGGCATCTGCGCACCGGATCGCTACGACGTCGACGGCCTGGTCGCCGACACCGTGGCCTGGGGCGCGGTCGGTGCCATCGTGATCGGCCTCGACCTGGCCATGGTGGCCGTGGTGAGCCGGACGATGGGCGACCACCTCGACCAGCGTGACGTCACCCTGGTGGTGTTGCTGCTGACCGTGCTGCTCTACGCGCCGCTGCGCAGCCTGCTCTGGGTGCGGGTCCGGCGCGCACTGCTGGGCCGGCGCGGCGACCGATACCAGGTGGTGACCGGCCTGGCCGCCCGGCTAGAGTCGAGCGGCTCGGTCGCCGACCAATTGCCCGCGCTGGTGGCGTCGGTGGCCGACTCCTTCCGGGTGCCGTACGTCGGCGTCGAGGTGTTCGCCTCGGACGGCGGACGCCTGCTGGCCGAGCACGGACGCCGCCCGGAGCAGGTCAACGAACTGCCGATCGCCTACTCCGGCCAGCAGGTCGGACGGCTCATCCTCCCGGTGCGCGGCGGGCTCCGCGCGGTGCTCACCCGGGCCGATCAGGCGCTGCTGATGGACGTGGTGCGACAGGCCGCGATCGCCGTCCGGCTGACCCGGCTGACCGAGGAGCTGCAGGCCGGGCGGGAACGGCTGGTGCTGGCCCGCGAGGACGACCGGCGCCGGATCCGCCGTGACCTGCACGACGGTCTCGGGCCGGCGCTCGGCGGCGTCGGCCTGAGACTGGCGGCGGCCGAGCAGGCGGTGGACGCCGACCCGACGCGGGCCAAAGACCTGATCGGGGCCTCCCGGAACGATCTGCGCGAGGCGGTGGCGGAGGTGCGCCGGCTGGTGCACGGGCTGCGTCCGCCGGCGCTGGACGACCTGGGCCTGCTGGCGGCGGTCGAGCAACAGGCCGACCAGGTGCGCACCGCCGGCCTCGAGGTCGTTGTCGACGCCGAAGGACTGGACGCGCTGCCGGCCGCGGTCGAGGTCGCCGCCTACCGGATCGTGGCCGAATCGCTGACCAACGTGGCTCGGCATGCGCGGGCCGAAGCCGTCAGGGTCCGGCTGGCGCGGGAGACCGGCGCGCTGATCGTCCAGGTCACCGATGACGGCGTCGGGATATCGTCGGAACGGACCGCCGGGGTGGGCCTGCTCTCGGTTCGGGAACGAGCCGCCGAACTGGGCGGCGAGGCCACCGTCGAATGCCCGGAGGGCTGCGGCACCACCGTCCGGGCCGTCCTGCCGTTGCCCGGAGGTGCCTGATGAGCGACCCGATCACCGTGCTGATCGCCGATGACCACCCGATCTATCGCGACGGGTTGGCGTCGTTGCTCGAGCCGCTGGCCGACATCGAGGTGGTGGGGCGGGCCGCGGACGGCGTCCAGACGGTCGAACAGGCGCTGGAGACCCGGCCCGACGTGGTGATCATGGACCTGCAGATGCCGCGGCTGAATGGCATCGAGGCAACCCGCCGCGTGCTCGCCGAACTGCCCCAGACAGGGGTGCTGGTGGTCACCATGGGCGAGGACGAGAGCACCGTCTTCAGCGCCATCACCGCCGGCGCCCGCGGCTACCTGCTGAAGGGCGCGGACGCCGAGGAACTCGTCCAGGCGATCCGGACGGTGCACGGCGGCGGCGTGGTGTTCGGCGCGTCGCTGGCCCAGCGGATCGCCCGGGTCTTCGCGTCCGGGCCGACCGGTGCGGCGACGCCGACGGTCTTCCCCGAGCTGACCGAACGCGAACGGGAGATCCTCGACCTGGTGGCCACCGGGCTGTCCAACGGTGACATCGCCGCCAAGCTGTACCTGTCGCCCAAGACCGTCCGGAACAATGTGTCGGCGATCCTGACGAAGCTGCGCGCCCGGGACCGCTCGGCAGCGATCGTCGCCGCGCGAGAAGCGGGCCTGGGCCGCCACGCCTGAACAAGGCGTCGAGGTCGTGGTGGCGCCGTCGTCGGTGGACGAGACCCCCGGCGACATTGGTTGGTCGAGTTCGTCGAGACCTCGGCACGGTGTCGGTTGGTCAAGCTCGTCGAGACCCCGTCCGAGTGCAGCCACAAGGGGTTTCGACAAGCTCAACCATCGATGGGAGCGCTGTCCCGAGGCCTGCGACTCACTCGGGCTTGGGCGGGCGTTCCACCACGATGGTCACCTTGCTCGCGACGGCGGCGATCGCGCCCACGCCGAGCAGCAGCGGAGCCACCAGTGCGGTGATCGCACCGACGGTGAGGCCGGCGTTGAGCGGGACCTCCAGAAGTGTCTTGCCGCCGCGGCGCAGGGTGATCCGGCGCACATTGCCCTCCCGGATCAGTTCCATGATCTTTCCGACCACGTTGCCGAACGTCACCTCGAACTGCTCGGTGTTGCTCTTGTCGGTCATGGGCGCTCACTCCAGGGACGGTCGGGCCGGCTTCTCCGGCCGATGCTCCCATTCTTGCCACACGGCCAAACCCTTCGGCGGCGAGCAGCCCACTCGGCATGGACCGACACCCAGCCCCGGCTATATCCCGCGGGTGCACCCGTACGGCAAGCTGGACCCGGCGGTGCACGAGATCCAGCACCGGCTCACCCACCAACGATGGTGGACGCCCAGCGGGACAGCAGACCGAAGGAGACAGCGTTGAACGCCGGAATCGAGAAAGGGTTGGCGCACGCCGACCAGACCAAGGTCGTCGAGGTCGGACGAGGCGTGCTGCCCCGAACCGGGCAGATCGTCCGCGAAGCACTCGACATCGGTGACGCGTCCGTGCTGGTGGTGGCCGACGAGCGCACCTGGGCGGCCGCGGGCGAGGCGGTGGACGCCTCGCTGCGGGAGGCCGGACTGCGCGTGGAGGATGCGCTGATCTTTCCCGGCACGCCTGCGCTGTACGCCGCCTACGAGCACTGCGAGACGATTCGCGAGCGCCTGCGCGAGACCGGGTCGCTCGGTGTCGCGGTCGGCGCCGGCACGCTGAACGATCTGGTGAAGCTCGCCTCGGGCGAGTTGGAGCAGCCCTACACGGTGGTCGGAACGGCCGCGTCCATGGACGGCTACACCGGCTTCGGTGCCCCGATGACCCGGGGCGGGGTCAAGGTCACCATGCCCTGCCCGGCCCCGCAGGTGGTGATCTTCGACCTGGACGTGGCCGCCGCCGCACCACCGAACATGGTCGGCTCGGGCTACGGCGACCTGTCGGCGAAGATTCCCGGTGGTGCCGACTGGCTGCTGTCGGACGCGGTCGGCTGGGAGCCGCTGCATCCGCTGGCATGGGAGTTGGTGCAGGGCGGCGTGGCGGAGGCGCTCGCGCGTCCGGCCGACCTGGCAGCCGGTGACCCGGACGCCTACGCCGGCCTGGTCAACGGCCTGATCCTTTCGGGGTTGTCGATGCAGGTCTACGGCGGCACCCGTCCGGCCTCCGGCGCCGAGCACTACTTCAGCCACCTGTGGGAGCTGGACCACCTCGGCCAGGACTGGGATCCGCCGCTCTCGCACGGCTTCAAGGTGGCGATCGGGACGCTGGCGATGTGCGCGTTCTACGAGCGCTTCTTCGCTCGCGACGTCACCGCCGATGCGGTCGAGCAGGCGGTGGCGGCCTGGCCGGCGTGGGAAGCGATCGAGGCCGACATCCGGACGAGGCTGTCCGGCACGCTGGCCGACCATTGCGCGAAGGAGACCCGGGCCAAGTACATCGACGGCCCGGCACTGCGCGAACGGCTCACCGGCGTGCTCGGCGAGTGGGACACGCTCAAGCCACGGCTGGAGAAGCAGCTGCTCCCGGCGCGCGAGCTGCAGGCGATGCTGAAGGCGGCCGGCGCCCCGAGCGTGCCCGAAGACATCGGGATCACCGCGGCCAAGGTGAAAGAGACCTTCCTCAGCGCCGCCTACTACCGCTCGCGTTACAGCGTGCTCGACCTGGCTCGCGAGCTGGGCTGGTTCGACGAGTTGGTGGACGAGGTGTTCGCCCCCGGCGGTCTTTGGACCTGACCGCTCGGGCAGCAACCGCCGCGGGTTGAGCGTGTCGAAACTCCTTGTCAACGGCCGGCATCCCGGGGTCTCGACAAGCTCGACCAACGAGCGTCAGCGCTTCCCTGACCGCCGGGTGATCCGGAGGCGGTTGCTCGAGTTCGTCGGACCGCGGGATTGAAGGTCAAGTGGCGATCTCGATGTCGATCGGGCTCGAGCTGACTTGGCCACCGGTGATCCGGAGGCCGTGTGTCGAGCCCGTCGAGGCCGCGGGGTTTGCTCCTCGCCGGGGCCGGCGGGGCGATCTCGACATCGGTGACTGGTGGCGGGAAGCGTGACCGGTTTCGTGTGATAACCCGAAAGTGGACGGCTTTCCCGAAAGTGAATAGCGATCTCGGCATCGGTGACTGCCGGCCCGATAGATGACCTGACCGCCTTCGTGCGGGCGCGGTGCGGGACGCCAACGGTCGGACTCTCAACGACGCGGCAAAGTTGCAGATCGGTCTGGCTGGCGACACCGTGACGACAACCCATCCCGTCGTGGACGGCATCGCGATCCTGGGTGGTCGGGTGGACTCGCGGGCCGGGATCGGCTTCGACATCAACGACCAGGACCACCCGCCGCCGTCGAGGGTCAGCTTCTCGATGCCGCCGGGAAGGTGCTGGCCACCTGCCTCGCCTGACCGTGCGCAAAGTTCGCGACCGGTTCTGCTCGTTCGTGTTGTCGCGATCGGGCGCCGACGGGATACCTGCCGGCGCCGCTGGACCGAGACAGCACATCTCGGCCCGTAGTCACAGCCGTTCCCGCAAACCGGACGCCCGACGCGCCGTCCGTTGCACGGCGGCGGCGAGTGCGTCCGGCGTCCCGATCAGATGGACGGCGTCGCGAGCCCGGGTGACCGCGGTGTAGAGCAACTCGCGGGTGAGCAGCGGCGAGCTGACCGGCGGCACCACCAGCGTCACCTCGGCGAACTGGCTGCCCTGCGATTTGTGGACGGTGAGGGCGTCCACCGACTGGGTGGGTCCGAGCAGATCGGGGCTCAGCGCCTTCGCGACGCGTCCGGCGAAGTGCACCACCGGGCGTCCGGAGTCGAGCAGCACCACGCCGGTGTCGCCGTTCCACAGCCCCCAGTCGGACTGGTTAGACGTCACCAGCAGCGCCCGGCCGGCATACCATTCGCCCTCGGCGCCGAAGCCGGCGACCGAGGCCCGTAGCCAGTACTCGACCTGGCGCGCCCAGGTGGTCGCTCCGAACGGACCGTGCCGGTGCGCGCAGAGCAGCCGGTGCCGGTCGAGCAGTTCCAGCGCGGACGACGCGTCGCCGGCCACCGCCGCGGCGTGGATGGCCCGGCCCGTGTGCACGACCCGGGCGCGCAGCGCGTCCTGGGGGTGGTCGGGGTCGGTGAGCGTCAGCTGCGGGTCGCCCGCGGCGACCAGGTCGAGTACGGTCTCGGCGTCGCCGTCGCGGACCGCCGCCGCCAGCCGTCCCAGCAGGCCGGCGAACCGGTAGTTCCGATTGAGCCGGACGACCGGGCTGGCTCCGCCGGTTCCCTGCCAACCAGCCCGGGTCAGGTCGGCGAGCACGGCGCCGGCCGACACCGAGCTGAGCTGGTCGGGATCGCCGACCAGCACCAGCCGCGTGGTGGGGCCGAGGGCGTCGACCAGCTGCGCCATCTGGGTCAGCGACACCATCGACAACTCGTCGACGATCACCGCGTCGTGCGGCAGCGGATTCGCGGCGTTGAACCGGGGGGTGGCGCGCCGCCGCGGCGTCCAGCCGATCAGGCGATGCACCGTGGAGGCGCTGAGGGTGGTGATCCAGGCCGCCACGTCTGCCGGCAGTTGGCCGGCGGCGTCGCGGAGCGCTTCGTCCATCCGGGCGGCGGCCTTGCCGGTGGGCGCCGCGAGCGCGATCCGCCGGACGCCCTGCCGGAACAGCAGGGCCAGCATGCGGGCGATGGTGGTGGTCTTGCCGGTACCCGGTCCACCGGCCAGCACGGTGAGGCCGGACGTCGCCGCGTGGGCGACCGCGCCGCGCTGGTCGGGGTCGGCCTGGGGCCCGAACAACTCGTCCAGGACGCTCCGGAGCGCGTCTGCGTCGGTTCCGGGCGGGGTGGCCAGGGTGCGTTCGATCAGGGCCGTCCGCACCCGTTCCTCCTGCTCCCAGTACCGGGTCAGGTACAGCCGGTCGCCGACCAGCCGGGCCGGCCGTCGCAGGTCGCCGTCCGGGTCGAGGGCGACCAGCGGGCTGGCTCGCAAGGCGTCACGCCATTCGGCATCGCCTGGCCACAACTCGTCCGGGACGTCGACCAGTTCGTCGTCGCGGCCGGTGACGGTGCCGCGCACCCGATCGAGTTCGAGGCAGACCGAGCCCGCGCGCAGCGCGCGGACGGCGAGCGCCAGCGCGAGCTGGACCCGCTGATCGGACTCGCCGTACAGCAACGACCAGTGCCGGACCGGGTGCAGATCGGCCCATTCCAGGACGCCGAGCGCATGGAACTCGCCGACCAGGCCGTCGGCGGCCACCGACAACTCCGGATCACGCATCGACCGCACCTCCGCCCAGCAGCAGCGACAACTCGGTGACCAGAGCCGCCGGCGGCCGCCAGGCGAACACCCCGGTCTCCGGTCCCGCCTCAGCCCCGCCCATGCCCCGGACGAACAGGTACAGCACCCCGCCGAGGTGCTGGCCCGGGTCGTAGCCACCCAGCCGTCCGGCCAGGAAGCGGTGCAGCGCGACGCAGTACAGCAGCGCCTGCAGGGGATAGTGGCTGGCGCACATCGCCGTCACCATCGGCCCCTGCGCGTAATGACCCAGGGTCAACTCATCGCCGCCCAGCCGGTTCGTCTTGTAGTCGACGACCAGGAAGCGGGGCCGGTCGGCGTCGCCCACACGCAGCACGGCGTCGATGCTGCCGGTGAGGAAACCGCGCAGCGGCTGGCCGGCCAACACCGGATCGGCCAACAACGCCGGATAGCCGACCAGCGGATCGTCGGCGGGCAGGTGCCGGCGTAGCAGGGCGGCGACGTCGCCGAGGGTGAACGGAGCGCCGGGCTCCATCGGCAGGTCGAAGGTGAGTTCGGCGAGCCGGTCGGTCAGCTGCAGCTCAGCCAGGCTGCGTCCGTCGGCCAGCGGTCCGAGCGGGGTCGCGAACGCCGGCAGCAGTGACTCGGCCAGCTGGGCGGCGTCCACCCCGGGCAGCGGGAACCGCGGCAACCACTCGGCCGCCGCGCGGACCAGGTTGGTGCGCAACGCGCTGGGATTGCGTCCGGGGTCGACCTGCTCGAACAGTGCGTGCACCAGCGTGCCGAACTGCGTGCCGCCCGGCAGGTCACGCATCGGTGACGGCGCCGACGCGACGGCCGACGGCGTCGCCCCCTGGGGATCCTCTGGCTCGTCGAGCAGCAGCGGCGCGTCGTGGTGGACGCCGGCGGTCAGGCCCGAATAGGACGTCCGGTGCCAGTCGGCATCGATGGAGCGGCCGAAACCACGCGCCCGCAGCATCGTGGTCGGGCCGGCGGCCGGCGGGGCGGGCTGCCGGGTGCGGATCTCGATCGGTCGCACCTCGATGCCCGGGGTGCTCCGCAGCCAGTCCAGCTCGCCGGGGGACAGTGTGCCGGGCGGGACGTCCAGCGGGTAGCGCGCGGCCGGCACCGACGCCTCGCCGGTCCGGGGCCGGTACAGCACCCGCTGCAGGGCCGAAGCGGCGGTTTGATCAGTGCGCGCCCACCAGGCCCGCACCTGACAACGGGCGCGGGTGAAGGCGACGTACAGCAGTCGCAGCTCTTCCTCGTCCTCTTCCCGCTGGGCCCGACGGAAACGTTCGGTGCGGCCGGGCGCCTCGAGACCGCCCAGGTCGATCACCGCGCGGCCCTCCTCATCGTGGAACAGCAGCCGTCCGCCGTTGTCACCGCTGGAATCGAAGGGTTTCCACAGATCAGGCAGCAGCACGATCGGGTACTGCAGACCCTTCGCGCGGTGCACCGTCTTGACTTGAACGGCGCGCGAGTCGGTCTCCAGCCGGCGGGTGCGTTCGCTCTCACCGGCCGGTCGCTTGAGCTGCTCGGCGAGCCATTCGGCCAGCCAGGTGGCGCTCGGCCGCTCATGCCCGGACGCCTCGTGCAGCAACTCGGCGACGTGCCGGAAGTCGGTCATCAACCGCTCGCCGTCGGAGCGAGCCAGGATGCGGTCGATGAAGCCCGTCTCGGCGCCGATGGCGGCGAACAACGCGGCCACGCCAGCGCTGCGCAGGATGCGGTCCCATTGCCGCAGGGTGGCCGTCCAGAGCGCCACCTGAGGCTCGTCGGCGCTGGCCAGGTCGGCCAGCGACGCCTCGAAGAACACCGTTCGGACCGCCTTGCGCAGGTCGCCGCGCCAGCCGCTCGCCAAGGCCCGCAGCAGCAGCAACCAGTCCTCGGCCGCCGGAGAGGAGAAGATACTCTCGGCACCGCTCAACGCAACCGGGATGCCGCGTGCGCGGAGCGCGTCGGCGACCCGTTGGGCAGTGGGGTTGGTGCGCACCATGACCGCGATGTCACCCGGGTCGACCCGACGCCACCCCGGGCCGCCCGCCGCCTCGTCCACGAAGAGTTCGTGACCCTCCAGCAGGCCGCGCACCTGGGCGGCGACATCGGCGGCGATCTGGTCGCGGGCGTGCGTCCACCGCTGCTGCTGGTCGACGGTGGTCAGCACCAGCGGAGCGACCTCGACGCCGTCATGCCGCAACCCGCAGGCCGGCCGGTCGGCGCTCACCGGACGCACGTCGATGCCGTCACCGAGCCGCAGCCCCTCGAACAGGTTGCCCAGTGCCTCGACGAGGGCGGCGTCGCTGCGGTAGTTGCGGCTCAGTCCGAAGCGTTCGGCGGCGCCGTCGGCGGCGCGCAGATACGCTTGCACGTCGGCCCCGCGGAAGGTGTAGATCGCCTGCTTCGGGTCGCCGATCAGCACCATCGGGCGGTGGCCGTCGAACAGTCGCCGCAGAATGTCCCACTGCACCGGGTCGGTGTCCTGGAACTCGTCCACCAGCACGTAGTCGACCGCGTCGCGCAACCGCGCACAGGCGTCGGCGCCGGTCACCGGGTCGGCCAGCGCGGTGCGCAGTCGGAGCAGTTGGTCGTCGAAGGTGAGCACACCGAGCCGATGGCGACGCTCGGCGGAGGTCTCCCGCACCTGTTCGGCGAACCGGATCCGCTCCGCGGCCGGGTTCGGAGCGTCGGTGGGCACGATCCGCCGCAAGGCGTTCTCGACGGCGTCCTGGGCGAGCCGGTCGGCGCCGTTGCGGTCGTCCCACTGGTGCCTGTCGGCCAGCGGCATGGGCGGGCGCAGCTCGGCGAACGCGTAGCGCCGCAGGTATTCATCGACGGCGACCTCGCGGACCAGCGGACGCAGATCGGGCAGCAGAGTGCCCGACGGATCCGCGGTGGCGAGCACCCCGAGCCGGGCGTACATCGCCTGGCAGAACTCGTGAATGGTCATCACGGCCGCCGCGTCGAAGCCCGCGATGGCCCGACCGAGCCGCGTCCGGACCGTCGGGTCGACGGTGTCGCGGGCGGCGTCGAGCAGATGCTCACGCACCCGCGAGCGGAGTTCACGGGTGGCGTCGCGACCGAAGGTGACCAGCAGCAGCCGGTCGACGGTGGTGCCGCCGGAACCCAGCAGCTTCACCGCCAGAGCGGCGATCGCGTGCGTCTTCCCGGTGCCCGCGGATGCCTCCAGCACCGTCGTGCCGGTGCCCAGCGGACGGTTCGGGTCGAAGTCGTCGTAGCGCTCCATCAGCGCACCTCATGGTCGGTCAGCGGCTGCCACATCAGCCGGGCCGCGGCGCAGGCCAGCACGGTTTCACCGGGTTGATCGAGATCGTCGGTGCCGATGCCGACCGCCAGCAGGTCGTCGACCGTGGGGTAGAACATCGGCCACGCCTGGTCGCCCCAGGTGCGGTAGGACTTGCCGAGTTCCTTGAGTTCGCGGAACGGGTCCCTGCCGTCGGCGAGGAACTCGGCCAGGCGGGCGCCGAACTGTGCCGGCACGGGAAGCGGGGAGTCCAGCCCGAGCCGGTACAACCGCACCCAGCGGCACAGCAGGGCGTGCGCGGCGTCCGGTTCGGGTCCACGCAGCCGCAGCGTCCAGCTCCTAGCGACGACCGCGGCCCGCCAGGTCTTCCCGGTGGCGGCCGCCAGGGCGAGCAGGCGGAGCCAGCTGGCGAGGCGATGTCTGGGGCTCAGCTTGGAATAGGTCGCATCGACGATCAGATCCTCTTGCGTCGATACCCGCCCGGTCAGCCGGACGGGGCCGCAATCGACGACCAGGTCGTGGTGCACCACCGGGACATCGGCGGCCACCGGCAGGTTGGCCATGATCCGGCCCACCGTCGTGGCGACGTCGGCCAGCATCCGGTTGCCGAGTTCGCCGGGCGGAACCTGGCCGCGCAGCCACTCGGCGTGGACGGCGTCGTCGCGACTGTGACCGTCACGGGCCAACGTCAGCATCCGGTCGCCGACCGCCCACTGCTCCAACCCGCCCAGTTCGATCGGCACCTCTTCGCCCGGATCGTCCGATCCGCCGAGGCTGAGATCGCAGCGCGCCCGCAGAAAGTGCTTCACCGGATCGGACGCCAGCGCGATCAGGTCGTCGAGGGTCACCTCGGTGAGCGGCGCGGCCGGGGGGACGGCGGTGTCGGCCCGCACCTCGCGGCGGGGACCGAGCAGGGCGCGCGCACCGCGCAGGCCGGCCGGGTCGTAGCTGACCGGCTCGCCCCCTCCGCTGCCGTACAGATAGGGGCTGAAGGGCTGCAGGGGATGCTGATGCGGCGTCACGCCGCCCTCGGCCAGCACGTCGAGCAGGTCGGCGAGGGCAGCCGGCGGTGGCACCTTCTCGTTGGTCAGTGCCGACCGCCCCTGATGGACCAGGACCAGTGCCTGCTGCGCCGCGCCGACGGCGTCGGCGAGCGCCTGGCGGTCCTCGGCCACCGGGTCGGGCTCGCCGGGCCGGGGCTCCCGCAGCATGAGGTCGTCCCCGTCGCGTTCGCCCCTGCCGGGAAACACCCCGTCGTCGAGTCCGAGCAGGCAGATCACCCGGTAGGGCACGCCGCGCAGCGACTTCAGCGAGCAGACGGTGAGGGCGCCGTTGCCGAAGGTGGAGCGCGCCGCCCCGCGCTCGAACTCGTCGACCACCAGCGCGTTCAGATCGGTCAGTCGCAGCACGGCGTCGCCGGCACCGCGTTCGGCGAGTTCGGCCAGCCGCGCCTGGGCGTCGGTGCGCTGCCAGGCCGCGTCGCCGCTGGTCAACGTGAAGTCGTCGACAGCCTGCTGGAGGCGCTGGACCCAACCGGCCAGCGTGGTCGCAGCCTCGGCGGCGGCGGCGAACAGCCCGAGCCGTGCGAGCAGTTCGGCGAGCCCGCCCAGGCCGTCCAGGTCGCGATCCTCGACGTCGTGCAGCGGCAGCGTCGTTCCGATGACCGGCAGCCGGTCCTCGCTCAGCGCGACCCCGAGTAGCATGCGTTGCAGGCCGGCCATCCAGGTGTTCTGCCGCAGCGCCCCCAGGCCGTACCGATCGCGATGCCGGGCCGACAGCCCCCAGCGGACTCCGGACTCGACCGCGAGCTGGCCGAGCCGCTCAAGGGTCTCGGGGTCGAACTCGAACCGGGCCGCGACCGCCGGCTGGGCGCACAGGTCGAGCACATCGGCGGCCGTGGCGCGCGACTCGACCAGGCCCAGCAACCGGACCACGATGCCGAGCAGCGGGTTGGTGTCGGCCGAGCTGCGGTCGGCCACCTGCACCCGGAAGTCGTTGGCGGGGTGCCGTCCGGGCACGTCGGGGGGCAGCCTGAAGGCGGCCGTGATCAGCGGTGCGGCGGCGCCCAGATTGGCGCAGCCGACGGCGATGTGCCGCGGCTCGAGGGTGGGGTCGGACGCCAACACCGCGGTGATCGCGTCGCGCAGGATCTCGACCTGCCGGTCGAGGCCGTGGCCGGCGTGGACTTCGACGCTGCCGTCGGCGGGTGGCGCAGGCGTGCGGCGTCCGGCCAGGCGGCCCTGCAGCCAGCCCAGCGTGCCGGACGCCCGGGGGCCGCCGGCCAGCAACTCGTCCTTCGCGTGGGGGAGCAGATCCCGCTGCGCACCGGACTCGAAGACGCTCAGCCGGGTGGCCGGATCGTCGGGCAGCGGTCGCGGCCAGGACGCGGCACTCACCTGCCGCAGCGAGACGTGGACGTCACGATGTTCGGCCAGCGCGGACAGGATCTCGATCCACCACGGCGACAGCGAGGGGGGCTGCACGAAGGACACCGAAGCGGGCAGCTCCAGCCGATCGGGTCGTTGGCGCAGGTCGGCCAGGAAGGCGGCGCGCTCGGCCACCGGGTCGGCATCGGCTGCGACCAGTCGCCACAGCACCGGCTGCCAGCCGTCGAAGCCCAGGGGCCGGCCCCGCTCGTCGCGGTCGTCTCCGGCGCTCCAGCGGCCCACCAGATCGGGCCGCCACTCCAGGTAGCGCTCGAACAGGCGGGCGATGCGGCGTCCGACCCGATAGCCGTCGCGCGAGTTGGCCAGATGCCGGCGCAGCTGGGTCAGCTCGGGAACGTCGTCGCGGGCGTCGATGACCGCCAGCAGGCGCCATGCCAGGCGCCGGGCGCGCCAGAGCGCGAGCGGCTCGCCCAGGTCGCGCAGCAGTCGTCCTGGGGTGACGAAGTCGACGCCGGCGCAGATGCCCTCGCCGGGCCGTCCGAGTCGATGGGCCAGCTCGTTGGTGAGCCATCGGCGCAGATGCGCATGCGGCGTCACCACCAGCTCGGTGGCGAACGGGTCGGAGCGGACACCGCCCAGCCGGGACGCCAGTTCGGCGGCCAGCGTGGAGGCGTCGTCGCTGCGATGAAGAAACAGTCCGGTCATGCTGGGAAACACCCTAGGGGGCGGCTCCGACAGTTTCGTCCGGCCTCAGCGGGCCCGCAGCGCGTCGATCAGCAGGACGCCGAAGCCGACCACGACGACCCCCGAACCGAACGGTGCATTGCCCGTCAGGACCAGGGTCAGGATGCCCACGACCACCAGGACGACGCCGACGATGCCGATCACCGACACCCGGATGCCGCCCGGACCGCGCCAAGTTGCGCGCTGCTTCGAGACCCCGGTCTCGTCGCGGGATTCCGGCGTGCGCCGGAATGACGTGGGCCGGGTCTGGTCGTCGGCGTTGGGCGGCTCTCCATGGATCTCCCGTACGGTCGGTTGTGCCGAATGTTATTCGTGGATCGCACGTGGTCTCGACAAGCTCGACCGACGGTGGCCGCGGATGGCAGGGGTCTCGACAAGCTCAACCACGTTGGCTGCGGGGCAGGGCTCTCGACAAGCTCCGCCAGCGGTGGTTCAGCGAGTGTCGGGGGCGCGTTCTACAGTGTCCGACGTGCCCGATCCCGACGTCCTGCTGGCAGCCCTCGACCCCGAGCAGCGGGCTGTGGCGACCACGTTCGGCGTGCCGGTCGCAGTGATCGCAGGCGCGGGAACAGGCAAGACCCGGGCGATCACCCACCGCATCGCCTACGGCTGCGCGACCGGGGCGTACGATCCGCAGGCCGTGCTCGCGGTGACCTTCACCACCCGGGCCGCGGGTGAGCTGCGCGGCCGGCTGAGGAACCTGGGCTTTCCCCGGGTGCAGGCCCGCACCTTCCATTCCGCCGCGCTACGCCAGGCGCAGTACTTCTGGCCGTCCGCGATGGGTCACGAGCTGCCGCGGGTCAGCGACCACCGGGCCGGCATGATGGCCGAGGCCGCCTCACGGTTGCTCGGTCATCGCGCCGAGTCGGGCACCTTGCGCGATCTGCTCACCGAGATCAGTTGGGCGAAGGTGAGCAACGTCCCGCCTGCCGACTACGCCGAGTTGGCCGCGGCCCAGGGCCGCGAGGTGTCCGCCGTCGACGCCACCACGGTCGGACGCATCTACGGGGCGTACGAGCAGACCAAGAGTGACCGTGGTGTCATCGATTTCGACGACGTGCTGCTCTGCGCGGTGGCGCTGCTCTCCGACCACGACGACGTCCGCGCCCAGGTGCGACGCACCTACCGTCATCTGGTCGTCGACGAATATCAGGACGTCAGCCCGCTGCAGCAGAAGCTGCTGGAGCTATGGCAGACCGAACGCCCGGACCTGTGTGTGGTGGGCGACGCGGCGCAGACCATCCATTCCTTCGCCGGCGCACGATCGAGCTACCTGACGCGGTTCGCGATTCAGCATCCTGAGGCCGAGATCATCCGGCTGATGCGCGACTACCGCTCCACCGAACAGGTCGTCGAGCTGGCCAATCGGGTGCTGCGCTCCCACGGGCCGGCCGAGGGCGTTCGGTTGGTCGCCCAAGGCGGCAGCGGTCCTCGGCCGCTGTTCACCCAGGCCGCCACCGAGGCGGACGAGGCGGCACAGGTGGCCCGCTGGCTCGCCGGTCTGATCGCCGACGGCGTCCCCCCGGCCGAGCTGGCGGTGCTGTACCGCATTCATGCCCAGTCGCCGGCCTACGAGGCGGCCCTGTCGAGTGCGGGCGTGCCGTTCAGTCTGCGGGCGTCCGAGGGCTTCTTCCAGCGGCCCGAAGTGCGCAACGCGGTCGTGGCGCTGAAGGGCCAGTTGGCGGCTGAGTCCACCGAGCTGGTCACCGCGGTGCGCGGCGTCCTGGCCGGTCAGGGCTGGACGGCGGAGCCGCCGTCGGGCCAGGGCCAGGCACGCGAGCGGTGGGAGTCGCTGGCGGCACTGCTCGGGCTGGCCGAGGAGTTCGCCGCGCGGACCGACCACCCCACGCTGGCGGGCCTGCTGGCCGAGATCGACGAGCGGGCTCGTGTCGAGCACGCCCCGGCCGGCGCGGGCGTCACGCTGTCCACCCTGCACGCGGCCAAGGGCCTGGAGTGGGAAGGCGTTGCGCTGGTCGGTGTCCAGGAAGGAACGCTGCCGTTCGCGCTGGCCCAGTCACCCGAGCAGGTTGCCGAGGAGCGTCGGCTGCTCTACGTGGGGATCACCCGGGCCAAGCGGCACCTGTGGGTCTCGTGGGCAACGTCCCGCGACGGCGGATCGGCGCGGCGCAAGGCGTCACGATTCCTGGACGGCGTCCGTCCCGAGACCGGACCGGCCCGCCCGGCCCGGGGCGGCCAGAAGAACCGGAGCAAGCACAGCCTGACCTGCCGCGTCTGCGGCGGCCCGCTCGCCGCCGGCGCGGAGCTGAAACTGGGCCGGCATGCCGACTGCCCGTCCGACTATGACGAGCGCACCTGGGAGTTGTTGCGCGAGTGGCGGCGGCAAGAGGCCGCGGACGCCGGTCTGCCCCCGTTCTGCGTGTTCACCGACGCCACCCTGATGGCCATCGCCGAGGGCCGACCGGCCGATCAGCCCGGGCTGTTGGGGATCGCGGGCGTCGGCCGCGCCAAGGCGGACAAGTACGCCGACGCCGTGCTGGAGATCCTACGGGCGACGCGCTAAGCCTCGATCAACGCAACCACCGCGGGTTGAGCTTGTCGGAATCCTTGCGGGCCGCCCGGGTTCCAGGTCTCGAGATGCTCGACCGAACGACGATCGGCGCTTCCCTAGTCGTTCCAACCGGGCAGGTACTCGGCCAGCACGCCGCGGAACCCGGCGGTCACGTCGAGTTGGGCCAGGACGGCTATCCCACCTAGCCAGACTCGATGGATCAGCGCATAGACCGGCGGAATGGTGAGTTTCATCCCGACCCCGTCGCGGGTCGAGCTGCCCCTCACATGCAGGAACTGGGCGCGCATCCACTCGCGGTTGAAGTGGAACTCGTCGTATCGCGCCGGCTCGACGAACGGCTCCAGATAGCCCAGCAGCTCGCGGGCGTCCACTTCGCGGGAGACGAAACCCTCCTCGGCCAGCCCGGCGGCCATGGCGTCCGCGTCGTCGGCGATGGCCAACCGGATCAGCCGGGCCATCGCGGGCGGCAGCCCTTCCGGCAGCCGGGCGACCAGCCCGAAGTCGACCACGCCGAGCCGGCCGTCCGGCAACACCAGGTAGTTTCCCGGATGCGGGTCGGCGTGCAGCAGGCCGGCGCGAGCGGGGCCGGCGAACAGGAACCGGACGTAGGCCAGGCCGACCCGGTTCCGGTCCGCGGCGGCGTCATCGGCGATGCTGGACAGCCGGCGACCGTCCAGCCAGTCGCTGACCAGCAGCCGCGGCGTGGCCTCCCAGACCCGGGGGACCGCGAACTCGGCGTCGTCGGCGAACGCGGCGGCGGCGCGGGCCTGGTTGTCGGCCTCCAGCGTGTAGTCGACTTCCTCGGAGATCCGGGCGGCCAGTTCTCGGCTCATTGTCACCACGTCCGCACCGCCGGCGAGTGGTGCCACCACGCTCGCCAACCGCTCGATCTGCCGCAGATCGGAACGCAGTGCCTGGTCGGCACCGGGGTACTGGATCTTCACCGCCACCGGCTGACCGTTGGTGAGCACCGCGCGATGCACCTGACCGATGGACGCCGCCGCCGCCGGCCGCAGGTCGAAGCCGGTGAAGCGTTCCCGCCAGCGCGGCCCGAGTTCGCTGCGCAGCACCGCCTGCACGCGGGAGGACGGCAGCGGGGGAGCGCTGTCCTGCAGCTTCGCCAGATGCTGCCGGTACGGCTTGGCGACCTCTTCGGGCAGGAACGCCTCGAACATGCTGAGCGCCTGGCCGAACTTCATTGCGCCACCCTTGAGTTCGCCGAGAACGGCGAACAACTGTTCCGCGGCGGCGGCACGCAACTCGGTGTCGACTCGTTCGGCGTCGGCACCGAGCAGCCGCCGGCCCAACCCGACCGCCTGCCGGCCGGCCGCGCCGAGCGGCAGCGACAACATTTTCGAGGCTCGGGCCAGCGACGAGGTGGGCAGCGGGCGGTCCTCGGTATCGTGGTCCGGGCCGTCCATGGCGCCATTGTGCCAACCGTGCGAAACGCGCCCTAAGCCGTGGCCCCGCAGCCGCAACCCGGATGGGCCCGCAGCCGGCGCACCCGCAGCGCACCGTCCGCGTCGAGGACGAGGCAGGCGCCCAGCGAGTCCGGGACGCCGCCGGCCAGCCAGGACGCCGCCTGCAGCGTGGCGCTGCTGACGGCCCACTGGAGGTCGACCGACGGAGCATCGGCGGTCCGCGGACGACTGAGTTGCAGCAACAACTCCGGCCAGGCCGGGTCGCGCTCGAGCCGGTGCAGGTCTTCGCAGCGAAGGCAGGCCGTCCGGCCGGGCACCACCAGTGGTCCCACACCGACCCCGAGGTCGCTGCACGCAACCACCAGGTGCGGGCCGGCGACCTGCCGAAGCAACGCACGGTCCGGCTCGAGCGCACGCACGCAGACCAGGGTCAGCCGGGACGCCGGCCGCTCGTCGCCGCCGAAGTGGTCGCGGACCAGCACCCGGCCAGGATGGCGGCCCTGCAGCCGGGCCAGCGCGGGCGGCGGCACCGGTGCGCCGGGCAACACGACATGGATCGGACTGGAGATCGAGTCGAGCAGCAGGCGGGTGAGCCGTAGGGCCAGGCGATCAGGGCCGACCACCGTGACCGCGCCGGACGGCGCCTCCGGCCGGCGCAGCAGCCCGGTGCGCTCCAGCCCGGCCAGCAGGCCGGGAAGCCATTGTTCGGAGGTCCGGCCGGCGATCCCGGCCAGCCGTTGCATGCTGCACGGCTCAAGCAGCGCGTCGAGGACCTGATCCGCCGCAGGCGGAAGACGGCCGAGCAGGACGCCCGCGGGCGGCTCCAGGCCAAGCTGGACGACGCCGTCCGGCCGCCTCAGCACCGGTGCCGGCGCCCGCAGCTGCCACCTCTCGGGTCGCCGCGAAACCTCCACCACGGCATCGTGGCCGGGAACCGGCGCCGGGTCACGCGATCTGGGCCGACCGACAACACGTGAGGGCCGACGGACAACACTGGAGCCGCACGGACCGCATCCGGACATGCTGAAGGCGCCGCACCAAGCGTGCGGCGCCTTCAGCGATGGCTCAGGCCTTGGGCAGGAAGCGGGTCAGATTCGTCCCACAAACGGGGCACTTGGCCTTGGCGATCCGCGTTCCCTTTGCGTTGACCGTCACGTCGCCGCTGGCGTCGCGATGGTCCTTGCACTTCACGCAGTAGAACGAACCGCTGTAGGTGTCGTCGGCCACGTCATTTCCTCCTATTGATGGTGTGCGCTGGCAACAATCACAGCGCGCTTGCCGGTTCAGCATACGGCACCGGTGCCCGTGCGGGGTGCGCGGGCATTGTCGCGAGTCGTGCCCGCGATGAAGACGAGGCCTACGGCGTCGTCCGCTTGCCTTCCCCTGCGAGCGGAGTAGCCGGAGGCCTCGTCCGGACAGACCGTAGTAGGGCATCGGGCGGCTGGTCAACACGACACCGGGTCGGTGGGACGACGACGTCCGGCCAGGCCCTAGCCTCGAGCCATGACCCCGGAACACTACGTGGTGCGGCGCAGTCGGCGGCGGCGCACGACGATGGGCATCGTGCGCGAGGCGGGCACTCTGGTCGTCCTGGTTCCCGACCGGATGACCCGGCGGGAGGAACGGGAGCTGATCCCGGGATTCGTGTCTCGCTTCCTGGAACAGGAGGCCGGACGGCGCCCACCGGCCGAGGACGCCGCGCTCGTGGAGCGTGCGCACGAGCTGTTCGCCCGCTACCTGGCCGAGCCGGGGCGAGCGGCGCCGCAGTTCAGCGTCGGCTGGTCATCCCGGCAACGGCAGCGCTGGGGCTCCTGCACCACGGCGACCGGTCAGATCCGGCTCTCCGACCGGCTGCGGCAGATGCCCGACTGGGTCGCCGACTACGTCCTCGTCCACGAACTCGCCCACCTGCTGGAGCGCACCCACTCGGCGCGCTTCCACGCCCTGGTCGCCCGCTACCCCGAGACCGAACGCGCCAAAGGCTTCCTGGAGGGCTGGAGCAGCGCACAAGGCCTGTCGATGGCCGAGGACTGAGGACAGGCGTCCCACCAGTCCGCGCCGGCCCGGGCTCCACGTCGAAACCTGTGGCACGGGGTCTCGACAAGCTCGACCAACGGGTGGGGCGACAGCAAGGTGGCACGCGAAGTCTCGGCAAGCTCGACCAACGGGTGGGCGATAGCAAGGGTGGGACGCGGGTCTCGGCAAGCTCGACCAACGGGTGGGGCCGGCAGTGACGTAACCGAAAAGCGGAGTGGGCTGCACCCCGTCCTGGTGTGGCGGGCGTATCGTCGCTCCGCTCCTCAACGTCGGTCGCAGACCGACCTCGTATGAAGCGCGCGACTCCCCTGCCAGGGTCTGCAGGACGAAAGCAGAAGTAGGACGAGCTGCGCACGGGCGGGACGGGGTGCAGCCCACTCCGCGGAACCAAACCGCAACCACCAGAACCCAGCCACAAAGAGGGGGTCTCGACGAGCTCGACCAACGGTGGCAGAGGTCTCGACCGGCGACTACCGCTCGCCCTCTTCGTCCAGCAGCTTCTGCAGCTCGGCGTCCAGCTCGTCGGGCACCGCCTGGTGGCCGTGCTCGGCATACCCCAGCGGATCGTCGAGATCGGCCGAGGTGGGGATCAGGTCGGGGTGGCTCCAGGCCGCGTCGCGCGCCTCGGCGCCCCGGGTCGCGCGCACGGCCGCCCACAGGTTGGCGGCGTCCCGGGTGCGCCGGGGCCGCAACTCCAGCCCGACCAGGCTCTTCAACGCACTCTCGGCGGGACCGCCGGCTGCCCGGCGGCGCCGGACGACCTCGGTCAGCGCCTGCCCGTTCGGCATCCAGCGACTCATCGTGTGGCCGACGACCTCGTCCACCCAGCCCTCCACCAGCGCAAGCAAGGTCTCCAGCCGTTCCAGAACCTCGGCCTGTTCAGCCGTCACCGCCGGCTCGAACAGCTTGCCCGCCAAGGTCTGCCCGGCGCGCTCCAGGTCGTCCGCGCTCATTGCGGCACTGAGCTGCTGCTCGATCGCCTGCTCCAGCGCGGAGCTGTCGATGGTGATGTCGCGGGCGTAGTGCTCGACCAGCGCGTGCAGCTGCGGTCCGAGCCAGCCGACCGCCGCGAACAGCCGCTGCCGCGCCGATTCGCGCAGCGCGAGGAAGAGCAGCACATCGGCAGGGGTCACCGACTCCAACTCGGCGCCGAACGCCTCGATGTTGGTCGGCAGCAGGGCGACCTGGGGATGCGTGCCCAGCGGCAGCCCGATGTCACTGACGCTCAACACCTCGGCCGACAGCCTGCCCACGGACTGTCCGACCTGGGCCGCGAACATGCCGGACGCCGCCGCGCGCACCATCGGCTTCATGAACTCTTCGCCGGGGCCGGCCTCGCGCGACATCAGTGCACCCAACGCGGCGGACAGGCTGGTCACGATCGGGTTGCCGAGCTTCCGCCAGGTCTCGAAGGTGCCTTCCACCCATTCCGCGCGACTCCACGCCACCGCCGGTGTGCTCAGCCGGGGAAAGCCGATCTCCTCGTCCAGCCACAGGTCGGCCAGGCCGGTGGCGTCGCGGACCTGGCCCGCCTGTGCCGCGGACGGGGCCTGGTCGGCACCCAGCGAGGCGGTCACCCGGCGGGCGATGTCCTTGGTGAAGGTCCAGTTCATCCCGCTGCCGGCGTCACTGGGACCGAAGCCGGCCATCTGGGTCTGGAATTGCGCCATCACGCCCTGCAGTCGCTGGGTGAGTGCGGCCATGTCGAACTCGCCGTCCGGGCCGGGGGTGATGCCGAACTGGGCGAGGAACTGGGCCAGCGGGTTCTCCTCGGACGGCTGATCGCCCTCGGGGAGGTCCGAGTCGTTGGCCATGGGTGGGCTCCTCAGGTCGAGAGGTTTCGGATCGTCGGGCCAGTGAGTCCGACGCGGTTACCCGTCCATTGTCCCGCACCCGGCAAGGGAGTCGGCGCAGGTCGGCCGGGACGAGTCCGGTAGGGTCGTCGAGTGACCAAGCAGACTTGGACGGCCGCTGTCTCGGCTCTGCTGTTCGTGGCCTTGGCCGCCGTTGTGTCACTGACCCCGGTGCCGTTCGTGAGCTGGTCGCCGGGCGCGACGGTGAACCTTTTCGAGCCGGTCGACGGCCAGGCCCGCGTCGAAGTGGAGGGCATTCCCACCTATCCGACGAGCGGCGAGTTGCGCCTCACCACGGTCTCGGTGACCCGTGCGGACAGCCGGCTGACCCTGCCCGAGGCGCTGCTGTCGTACTGGCTCTCGGCGCGCGAGGTGCTTCCGCGCGACGCCGTCTACCCGGCCGGTGCCAGCGTCGATGAGATCCGCGCCCGCGAGGTGCAGATGATGGACAACTCGCAGTCGTCGGCGGTCGCGGCGGCGCTCCGAGCGGCGGGCCGGGAGGTGCGTGAATACCCGATGGTGGTGGGCGTCTCGAACGGCAGCCCCGCCGACGGCAAGCTCAAGCCGGGTGACTTCATCCTGCAGGTCAACAACTCCGACGTCCGCAGCACCGACGAGGTGCGGGACGCCATCAACAAGCACGCCGTCGGTGAGGCGATCCTGTTCAAGATCCTGCGCGACCGCCAGGAACTCACTCAGACGATCATCACCGCGGCCTCCAACGCCAACCCCGCCCAGCCGGTCGTCGGGATCAACCTGACCATCGGCTACTCCTACGCGCCACGGGTGACGTTCAGGATCAGCCCCGACATCGGCGGCCCGAGCGCCGGCCTGATCTTCGCGCTCGCGGTCTACGACATGGTGTCGTCCGGCGATCTGGTCGCCGGTCGGTCGATAGCCGGGACGGGCACCATCACCGGCGACGGCAAGGTCGGCGCGATCGGCGGGATCCAGGAAAAGATCTCCGGAGCCGAGGCTGCCGGTGCCACGATCTTCCTGGTACCCGCCGAGAACTGCGCCGACGTCCAGGGCGTCTCAACGTCGGTGCGGCTGGTCCGGGTTGCCACGCTGACCGATGCGATCGCCAGTCTGCAGGAGCTGAAAGAACCGGCGAAGGCGGGCAACGTGCGGGGTTGCGCATGACGTCCGATGCCTTGGTCGCTGCCCTGATGGAGATCGAGCGGCATGTCGGGGGAGTGGGCTGGGATCAGCCCGCCCGGCTGTTCGCGCTGGTGCCGACCGCCGATCTGGTCGCCGCCGAGCCGCAGCTGGCCGAGCACCTGACCGGCGGTCTCGAACCTCAGCTCGGCCATCTCTCGGCGATCGAGCAGGACGGCTTCGCGGGCGGCGCGGACCTCGGCGAGGCGCTCGCCCGGATCAGCTGGCCCGACGCGGTCGCGGGTGTTGCGCTCAGCCTGGAGAGGTTCTTCCTGCCCGGGGCAGCGGACGCCGACCTGGGCGGCGGCGCTCCGGCGTCCGAGCGGGTCCGCAGCGACCCGGAACGCCAGGAGATCCGCGTCGTGGTGGGGGCGACCCGGACCGGCGATACCTATGGCGTGGCTCGCATTCGCAGCCACCCCGACCACCTGCTTTCGAGTACCGACCTCGTTCCCGGGCTAGCTGCTGCGCTGGCACGTACATTGGACTGACACCGAACAAGGAGACCCCGCGTGAGCCTGCCTGCAAGTGTCCACCGACGATCCCCCCTGCTGCTGACCTTCGGCATCGCTGCCGTGCTGGTGATCCTGTTCGCCGTCTTCACCCAGGTATGGACCGACAAGCTCTGGTTCGACTCCATCGGCTTCGGCGCGGTGTTCTCCACCCAGCTGTGGGCGCGGGCGCTGTTGTTCCTCGGTATCGGCCTGTTGATGGCCATCCTGGTCGGCGGCAACATGTGGCTCGCGATCCGGCTCGCGCCGCCGCCTCGGCAACAGGGCGACAGCGCCGTCCTGGACGCCTACCGCAAGCTGCTGGAGAACAACGCCAAATTCGCCGTCGCCATCCCCGCCCTCGCGCTCGGCGTGCTCGCCGGCATGTCGGCGGTGACCGAAACCCTTCCGGTGCTGAGCTGGATCAACGCGGTGCCGTTCGGCCAGGTCGACCCGATGTTCGGCCTCGACTACAAGTTCTACGTCTTCGAACTGCCCATCTGGCAGGCCTTCCTGTCCTTCCTGCTGACGGCGGTGGCCTTCAGCTTGATCGGTGCGGTGGTGGTGCACTTCGCCACCGGTGGCCTGCGCGCGGTCCGGGCGACCGGACGTCCGCAGCTCACCCAGGCGGCCCGGGTGCACCTGTCGGTTCTGGCCGGGGTGCTGCTGGTGCTGTACGGGCTGCAGAACCTGCTCGACCGCTACGCCATGCTGCTCAGTCAGGGCACGCTGTTCACCGGCATCCACTACACCGACGATCACGCCCGGCTCGGCGCCAAACTGGTGATGGCGGTGATCTCGTTCCTGGTGGCCGCGCTCTTCTTCGCCAACCCGGTCTTCAAGCGCGGCATCTATCCGGCTGCCGCCGTGGTCCTGATGGTGATCTCGGGCCTGATCCTCACCCTGATCTACCCGGCGATCGTGCAGTCGTTCGTGGTCGCGCCGAACCAGCCCGACAAAGAGAACCCGTACATGCAGCGGCACATCGACATGACGCGGCAGGCGTTCGGGATCGCCGATACCGAGATCACCCCGTACGACGCCGTCACCCAGGTGCGGGCCGGGCAGTTGAAGGCGGACGCCGAGGCGTTGCCCGGCATCCGGCTGATGGACCCCGCGGTGATCGGCCCGACCTTCGAACAGCTGCAGCAGGTGCGTGGCTACTACACCTTCCCGGAGGTGCTGGACGTCGACCGCTACATCATCGACGGTCGCGAGACCGACGTGGTGGTGGCTGCCCGCGAGATGAACCTGGCCGGCCTGCCCGACCAGAACTGGAACAACATCCACACCGTCTACACCCACGGCTACGGCCTGGTGATCGCCTACGGCAACCGCCGGCAAAGCGACGGCCAGCCGGAGTGGATCGTCCGGGACATTCCGCCGCAGGGCAAGCTTCCCGAGCACGAATCGCGGATCTACTTCGGGGAACAGTCCACCCAGTACGCGATCGTCGGACGTGAGCAGGGCCAGGAGCCGATCGAGCTGGACACGCCGAACGGCAAGTCCAACGTCTACTCGGGCAAGGGCGGCGTGCCGATCGGCGACGCCTTCACCCGCGCGCTCTACGCCGCCAAATTCATGGACTTCAACCTGCTGCTGAGCGACCGTGTCAACAGCCAGTCGCGGATCCTGTACAACCGGACCCCGAAGGAGCGGGTGCAGGAGGTGGCGCCCTGGTTGACGCTCGACTCCAACATCTATCCGGCGGTGGTGGACGGTCGGACGGTGTGGATCGTGGACGGGTACACCACCTCGAACAGCTACCCGAACAGCCAGCTGGTCAATCTGCGCAACTCGGCGGCCGACACCCAGTCGCGGGCGGTCGGTACCCAGGTGGACGCCAACATCAACTACATCCGCAACTCCGTGAAGGCGGTGGTGGACGCCTACGACGGCACGGTCACCCTGTACGCCTGGGACGAGACCGACCCGATCCTGCAGTCGTACTCACGGGTGTTCCCGGGCACGGTGCAGCCTAAGAGCACGATCACTCCCGACCTGCTCAGCCATCTGCGCTACCCCGAGGACCTGTTCAAGGTGCAGCGCGAGATCCTGGGCCGCTACCACATGACGAACCCGTACACCTGGTACGCCCAGTCCGACCTGTGGCAGGTGCCGAACGACCCGGTCAAGGCGAGCACCGATACCAAGGAGCCGCCGTACTACCTCAGCATCAAGTGGCCCGAGGACAAGAGCCCGGTGTTCAGCCAGACCACCGTCTTCGTCCCGAAGAACCGCTCCAACCTGGCCAGTTACATGTCGGTGGTGGCCGAGGCGACCAGCCCCGACTACGGCAAGCTGCGGGTGTTGCGGATGTCCGACACGCACCAGATCGACGGCCCTGGCCAGACCTTCAACGCGATCAACACCGACCCGAAGGTGGCCGAGAGACTGCGGCCGTTCCTCAACCAGGGTGCGGCGTCAGCCACCTACGGCAACCTGTTGACGCTGCCGATGGGCAACGGACTGCTGTACGTGGCGCCGATCTACACGATGCGCCAGGGCAACACCGGTTCCTATCCGGCACTGGCGTTCGTGGTGGTCCGTTTCGGGGCGCACGTGGGCATCGGCAACACCCTGCAGCAGGCGCTCGACGAGGTGTTCGAGGGCAGCGCCGGCGCCACCACCGGCGAGCAACCGAGCGCGTCGCCGTCGCCGTCCGGTACGGGCAGTCCGAGCCCGCAGCCGACCGGATCGCCGCAGACCGCCGGACCGGCCGCGATGGCCAAGCTGGACCAGGCCGAGAAGGCGTTCGTGGCGGCGGACACCGCCCTGCGCAAGGGTGATCTGGCCACCTACCAGGCGAAGGTGAACGAGGCGAAGACGGCGCTCGCCGAGGCCCTCAAACTGATGGGGCGTTGAGCCGAGCCCACCGGGTATCCCCCTCCCTAACTAGTTCAGGCCTCCCGTCGACGGGAGGCCTGAACTAGTTAGGGAGGGCCTTGCGGGCAGTGCGTTCGGTGGGACGGGGGGCGGACGCTGCCGCGCCGGTCGGTAGGTTGGTGGGCCGCTCGATCGGAGGGGCCTGATGAATCACACCGCTGGGACACCGCTGCGGGCGCTGTGGGAACGACAGCGGCGTTTCCGTCCCCGGTTCATCTGCGCCGTGATCGCCTCCACGGTGAACAAGGTCGCCGACGTCTTTCCCGAGTTGTTGATCGGTGCCGCCGTGGACGTGGTGGTGCGCGGCGATGCCTCCCTGGTCGGCACCCTTCTCGGCGTGCCGTCGCTGTCCATGCAGCTGGTCTGGCTGGCCGTGATCAACGCCGTGGTGTGGGTGCTGGAATCGGTCTCGGAGTATGTCGCCGACGTGCTGTGGCGCGGGCTCGCCCAGGGCGTCGAGCACGAGCTGCGGGTCGAGGCCTACGACCATGTGCAGCATCTCGACGTGGGTTGGCACGAGGCCAGGCCGCAGGGCAGCACGCTCGCCACCCTCAACGACGACGTCAACCAACTGGAGCGCTTCCTCGACGTCGGGGCGCCGGCACTGTTGCAGACCGCGCTCAACATAGTGCTCGTCGGCGCGGTGTTCGCGGTCGCGTCCTGGCAACTGTGGCTGCTGGCGTTCCTGCCCATCCCGGTGATCGTGGTCGGCTCGCTGCTGTTCCAGCGGCGCCTGGAGCCGCTCTACGACGGCGTGCGGACGACGGTCGCCGATCTGTCCGGTGTGCTCGCCGCGAACCTTGCGGGGATCACCACGATCAAGGCGTTCACCGCCGAGGATCGCGAGCGTGGCCGGGTCGAAGAGGTGTCCACCGCGTACCGGCAGGCGAACCTGGCGGCGATCAAGCAGTCGGCGGCCTTCGTCCCGCTGGTCCGGATGGCGATCCTGGCCGGCTTCACCTGCACCCTGCTGCTCGGCGGCTGGGCCACCTTGAACGGGCAGTTGGAGGTGGGCCTCTACTCGGTGCTGGTGTTCATGACGCAGCGGCTGCTCTGGCCGCTGACCGACATCGCCGAAGTGCTGGACCTCTACCAGCGCGGACGCGCCTCGGCCAGCCGCATCCTCGCCCTGCTCGACGTGCCGATCACCGTGCCCGCCGGACGCCGCTCGCTGCCACAGCCGGTGCGTGGCCGGGTCGAGCTGCGCGGCGTCCGGGCGGGCTACGGCGACGGCCCGGACGTGCTGCGCGGCATCGACCTGGTGGTGCCGGCCGGCGAGACCCACGCGATCGTCGGATCCACCGGCGCCGGCAAGTCCTCGCTGCTGCGGCTGGTGCTGCGCTTCGACGATCCGCGCGCGGGCGCCGTACTGCTGGACGGCGCCGACATCCGCGACCTCGACTGGGACTCGCTGCGCGGCTCGATGGGCTACGTGTCCCAGGACGTGTACCTGTTCTCGGGCAGCATCGCGGACAACATCGGCTACGGCAAGCCGGACGCCACCCGTGCAGAGATCCGCGCCGCCGCACACGCCGCGGCCGCGCTGGAGTTCATCGACACCCTGCCCGACGGGCTGGACAGCTGGGTCGGCGAGCGGGGAATCACCTTGTCCGGAGGTCAACGGCAGCGACTGGCGCTGGCCCGGGCATTGTTGCGCGACCCGGCCGTGTTGGTCCTGGACGAGGCCACCAGCGCCGTGGACAACGAGACCGAGGCGGCCATTCAGCGCTCGCTGCGCGAGGCCACTCGCGACCGGACGGCGATCATGGTCGCCCACCGGCTCTCCACCGTCCGGCACGCTCACCGGATCTGGGTGCTGGACGCCGGTCTCATCGTCGAATCGGGCACCCATGACGAGCTGGTCGCCGCGGGAGGCAACTACGCCGGACTCTGGGCGGTCCAAACCGGTGAGGGCGTTCCTGCCGAGTAGCCCGAAGCTCGACCGGCGAGGGTGGTCTGGAACGAGGGACGACGATGAGGGCGACGCCGTCCGGGCGCTGAGAGTGGCTGGGACAGCGAGCAATCTGATGTAGGTTAGGCTTACCTAAGCAAAGGTTCCCATGACTCTGACTTCATCTGTGCTGACCCATGCCCTTCGCCGTCCGCAGCCACCCGCGCAGTCGCGTCCGTGGGGCATGTGGGCTGCCTTGGTGCTGTCCGCGGGCACGCTGATCGGCCTGGCGGTTCCGGCTCTCGGCTGGGCAGCCGTGGCGTTCTGGGCGCTGGTGCCGGGGGTGCTGCTGGTGCGAGCGTTGCCGTCCACCGGACTGCCGGCGCTGGGCCTGGTGCCGGCGTTGAGCGCGACTGTCGCCGTACTGCTCTCCACCGTGTCGCTGTGGGTGGGGCTGTGGCCGCCGAGGCTGGTCACCGCGATCGCCGCCGGGCTGGCGGCGGGCTATTCCGCCATGTCGCTCAGCCGTCCGTCCTGGCCGGTGCTCGCGGTGCCGTCCGGACGCTGGGCGCGGGTCGCGCTTGGAATGGGCGCGGTCTCGCTGCTGCTCTGGCTGGTATCGCTCCCGGGGATCGCGGGCAACCGCACGGGCACCTTCGGTCCGCTGGTCGCCACCCCCACGTTCGCGGTGGCGCTGCTGCTCGCGGTGCTGGCCTTCCTGGTGGCGCTGCGGTTGCGGCACGTCGGACTGCTCTGGACGACGCTGGCGCTGACCTGCCTGATCGAGCGCGGCACCGCGCCGCTCACTTTGGACGCGCCGTCCGTCGACTGGGCCTACAAGCACCTCGGCGTGATCGACCTGATCACCACCACCGGCACCCTGCACCGCGGTCTCGACATCTACCAGGGCTGGCCCGGCTTCTTCGCCGCGATCGGCTGGGTGAGCGTGTCCAGCGGGGTGTCGCCGTTCGTGATCGCCTCGTGGTTCACCCTGGCGGTCACCGTCGCCGGCGTCTTCGCGATGTACACCCTCGGCAAGGCGTTGCGGTTCTCGACGCCGTTCGCGCTGGCCGCCGCGATGGTGGCGCTGGTGGTGAACTGGGTCGCTCAGGACTACTTCTCGCCGCAGGCGCTCGGCTACGTGCTGGCGATCGTCACCGTCGCCCTGGTCGTCCGGGCTCGGACCAATCGGGTGGCCGGGGTGCTGGCGGTGGTGGTCTTCGCGGCTCTGGTGGTCAGTCATCAACTGACCCCGTTCTGGCTGCTCGGCGCGATCGGAGTGCTGATGCTGTTCGGCCGCGTGTCGTGGCGGCTCGCGGCCGTGCTCGCCGCGGTCGCGCTCGGGCAACTGGCCGCCAACTTCGAGATCGCCAGCGCCTACGGCCTGTTCACCGGCGTGGATGTGCTGGCCAATGCCAAGACCGGCGCGGCCGCCGACCTGGGCAGCCTGGCGCTCACCGTGCATGGCGTGAGCAACCGGATCGCCACCCTGGGCCTCTGGGCGCTCGCCGCCGGATTGTCGGTCGCCGCTCTGCTGCGGCAACGTTGGGCGCGCTGGCGGCGCGGACCGGGCCTGGTCATTGCTGTGCTGGCCTTCTCGCCGTTCGCCATTCTGTTCGCGCAGAGTTATGGCGGCGAGGCGCTGCTGCGGGTGATGCTGTATTCCATTTCCGGCTGCGCACTGCTGGTCGGGCCGTGGCTGACCCGGCTGATGGCAGGCGACCTGCGCCGCCGGCTCACCGCAGGCACGGTGCTGGTCATCCTGGCGGCGGCCGGCGCGCAGGCGTACTTCGCCACCTACTACCACTACGCGGTGACCAAGGCCGAGTACCAGGCGCAGGCGTTGTTGGAGCGCGGCGTCCCGGGCCGTGCCTATCTGAGCCCCGGGTCGGCGTTCTGGCCGGTGCGGGCCAGCGAAGCGTACGCCTGGCGGCTGACCGACGACTGGGAGTACGACCGTCCGCTGCAGAACGAGGGCGACGGACTGCGTTCGGCCGACTACCTGGTGGCGCTGGAAGCACACCTGGAGAACCGCAGCGCACCGACCTTCGCGCTCTACGGCCCACGGATGGACGCCTACGCCGACTATCGCGGCATCGCCCCGCTCGGCACCCTGGACGCCCTGCGCGAGACGTTGCGGCATCGGCCCGGGTGGGACGTGGTGATCGACGCCGACGGGGTGACCGTCCTGCGCTACACCCCCGTCCGGACCCGCACCCAGGAGGCCGCCACATGGCGTCCATGACCGGAGCGGGGACCGAGGCTGAAGAGTTCGTGCCCATCCGCTGCGTCACCTGGGCCGTCGAGGGCGCGGTGGGCGACACCCTGGCGCCCAATGCGGAAGGCCGGCTTGTTGTGCTGGCCACCGTCGGCGGATGGCCGTCGGCACTGGTGGACGCCCGGGCGGATTCGCGCGCGAAGGTGGCCGAGAGCGTTCGGCGCGGGGTCGTCGAGCAGGGTGTCCGGGCGCCGTCGGGGTTCGACCCGGAGTCATCCGCCACAGTCGCGGTGACCGTGGTGGTCTGCACCCTCGGACGCGACCCGCGGTTGACCGAGACCATCGACGCGCTGCTGGCCCAGACCCATGCCGAGTTGGAGGTCGTGGTGGTCGACAACGACCCCGCCTCGGGGCGGGTGCCGGCGCTGCTGGCCGGCTTCGACGACCCCCGGTTGCGGATCGTGGACGAACCACACCGCGGCCTGTCCGCGGCGCGGAACACCGGGCTGGCCCAGGCGGGAAACCCGGTCGTCGCGTTCACCGACGACGACGCACTGCCCGCGCCCGACTGGGTCGCCACCCTGGCGGCAGTGTTCTCCGCCGATGCCGGTGTGGACTGCGTCACCGGGCTGGTGCTGCCGGCCGGGGTGGTCACCCGGAGCCAGCTGTTCTTCGAGGAAGCGGGAGGTTTCGCCAAGGGGCTGCACGCCGTCCACTGGGACCGCGGGGGCAACGGCACCGCTCTGGGCACCGAGGCCGGCCCGGAGGGCCTCGCCTTCCCGTTCGACGGAGGTTTCGGTTCGGGCAACAACATGGCCTTCCGGGTCAAAACGCTGCGTGCACTGGGTGGCTTCGACGAGGCGCTGGGGGCCGGTTCGCCGACCCGCGGCGGCGAAGACCTGGACGCCTTCCAGGCCGTCTACCTCGCCGGCGGCACCGTGGTGTACTGGCCGGCCGCCCTGGTCCGGCACCACCATCGCGCCGATCACGATGCCCTGGTGGAGCAGTTGCACGGCTACGGTGTCGGAATGGCCGCCGTCGTCACCAAGCGGTTCCTGAGTTCGCCCTCGACCGCCGTCGGCGTGCTGCGCCGGCTGCCGGGCGGACTGCGGCTGCTGCTGGACGCCCGCTCGGCCAAGAATCGCGGCAAGTCGCCAGCCTTTCCCGCCGACGCGACCCGCGCGGAACGGCGTGGCTACCTCGCCGGGCCGGGCGCCTACCTGCGGGCGCGTCGCCGGGTCCGCCGACGCGCGGCGGTGGCCGACCGGTGAGCGATGATCCGCGACCGGGGCGAGAGGAGCGACCAGGAGCCGGAGGGGAGCGACCCGCGGGCCGGCGCCGGTCCCGCGTTCTGCTGGGGATCCTGCTCTGTGTCGCGGTGATCGCCGGCGTTGCTGCGTGCACCCCGCCGTGGCCGGCGAAGCCGGTGCGGCTGGTGGTGCTGTCCGATTCGCTCGCCGAAGGCATGGGCCAGGTGACGGCACTGCAGAACACGTGGCCGCACCTCGTCGGTGCCCAGTTGAGGGCCGAGCGCGGGGAGAGTGCCAACGACGGCGGCACCTGGCTGCCGGCGTCGGTCCACGGCGAGAGCTTTGGCTTCCGCACCGGAACGGCCGGCCCCGGTGCCTGGGCCGCGACCGCCAAGGTCGGTGTGCCCGGGGCGATCGCCGGCGGCACGGTCACCTGGCAGATGGGCGGTTTCGACAGCGCCGTCGTCCAGGTCTTCGCCGAGCGTCCGGGCGAGTTGTTCACGGCGTCCAGTGGTGACGAGCAGGTCGGCTTCACCAGCCCGGATGCAGGACTGCACAGCTTCACCGTGGACTCCCTTGCCGACACGCTCACGGTGCGCGGCGACGGAGTGGTGGTCGGGGTGCTGGCCCGGGCCGGCCACGGTTCGGTCGAGGTGTACAACCTGTCGTGGTCCGGCAGTACCACCAGCGAGTGGCTCGGCTGGCTGGACCGGCCCGGGCTGCTGCCGCTGATCGAGTCGATCGACCCCGACGTGATCGTGCTGTCGCTGGGCGGCAACGACTTCTGGCACGGCGCGGACCGGGACCGGTTCACCGCACAACTGGGCGCCTTGCACGACCGGGTCCGCGCCGTCGTCCCGCGCGCGTCCTGGGTCCTGGGGACCCAGCCGGTGCCCGACCGGACGTCGGCTCAGGACTGGATCGGCTTCCAGCAGATCACCCGGGACTATGCCGAGCGACTCGGGGCACCGGTGATCGACCTGACCACCGGGATGCCGGGGGCGTCCGCGGCCCCCCAGCTGTACTCCGGCGACCGAGTCCACCTGACCGACGCCGGTCACGCCTTCATCGCCGGTATCGCCAAGCCCGCGATCGAGGAGGCGCTGCGATGACCGGGGGTCCCTTGCTGAGCGCGCCGGCGTCCGTTCCGACAACGCCGGGCTGGCGGGCGCGGCTCGGTCGCGCCACCCTCGAGTTGGACGCGCTGGCGCTGACCGCCTCGACCGGGATCACCGCGCTGCTCGGCCTGGCCTACTGGACCATCGCCGCCCGCGGCTTCCCGATCGGCGAGGTCGGCCGGGCGTCCGCGATCGTGTCGGCGGCGACCGCGCTGGCGACGGTGTCGAACCTCAGCCTGGGCGGCATGTACGAGCGCTTCCTGCCGGTCACCGGACGCGACACCCGGCACTATCTGTTGCGCGGCGGGCTGGCGACCGCGGGCCTGGCGCTGTTGCTCGGCTTCGGCTTCCTGTTGGTGGGCCCCACCGAGCGGTTGTTCGTGCACGACTGGGAGTGGCTCGGTTTTCCGCTGCTGGTGTTGACCCTGGCCCAGTTCGCGCTGCTCGACAACACCCTGGTCGGGTTGCGGCGGGCTCGCTGGGCGGCCGGCAAGAACATCATCCATGCGGTGGTCAAACTGGGTCTGGCGGCCGGTGCGGCGTTGTTGGTGCTGGTCGGCGGGGAGTCGCTGGTGATCGCCTGGGCCGCGCCCGCTCTGCTGCTGGTGCTGCTCTACCTCCCCTTCGTCTGGCGCTTGTGCGGAGCAGAGTCGGTCACTCGGTTGACGCCGGTGCTGCCCCCGCGTCGCGAACTGTGGTCGTTCTTCGGCAGCAGCGTCGGGATCATGGTGGTGGGAGCGCTGGCGCCGCTGATCATTCCGCTGATCGTCGTGGATCAGCTCGGTCCCGAACTCAACGCCTGCTTCACGATGGCCTGGACGCTGTTCTCGGCGCTGGCGCTGCTACTGGGCACGGTGGTCGGCCCGTACATCGCTCAGGCGTCCAGTCCGGGGGCCGACGTACGCCGGCTGACCGCCCGGTTCGCCGGCATCCTGCTCGCGCTGTCGGTCTCCGGCGCGGTGTTCCTCTGGTTCGGCGCGCCCCTGCTGCTCGGCCTGCTGGGGGAGCGGTACGCGACCGAGACCGAATCGCTGGTGCGGCTGATGGCGTTGAGCCTGCCGCTCTCCTTGGTCGGCATGCTGTACGCCGGGGTGGCCCGGGTGGCGCGCCGGCTGCGGCTGGCGATGGCGATGCAGATCCTGACTGCCGTGGTCGTGGTGGCTGGGACCGCGCTCACCATCGACCGGTTCGGTCTGGACGCCATCGGCTACAGCTACCTGGTGATCGAGGTGGTGACCACCGCGATCCTGGTCGTCCCAGCGTTGCGGATGATCCGGCGACTCACGTGACCCAACCGCTGGTCACCGTGCTGATGCCGGTGCACAACGGTGGCGAGCACCTGCCCGCCGCGTTGGCGAGCGTGTTCGCGCAGGACTTCTCCGACTTCGAGCTGCTGGTGGTCGACGACGGCTCCACCGACCACACTGCGGTGGTACTGGCCGGTTGTGCCGACCCGCGGCTGCGGGTGTTGAGGCTGGAGCGCACCGGTCTGGTCGGCGCACTCAACCGCGGTCTGGACGACGCCCGTGGCGAGCTGATCGCACGGCTGGACGCCGACGACGAGATGCTGCCCGGCCGGCTGGCCCGTCAAGTGGAACGGTTCCGGCGCGACCCCGGTCTGGTGGCGTGCGGCACCGACTATCTGCTGTTCGGTGCGGCGTCCGGCGTGGTGCGGACGCCGCGTGAGGACCGCGATTGCCGGGCGCACCTGATGTTCGGGTCGCCGATCGCCCATCCTGCGGTGATGCTGCGGGCCGAGACGACGCGCGCGCACGGCGTCCGGTATCGGGCGGAGTACCCGCACGCCGAGGACTTCAAACTGTTCAGTGAACTCGCGGCGATCGGCCGGCTGGCCAACCTGGCCGAGCCGGGTCTGCGCTATCGCGTGCATCCGGGCCAGGTCAGCCAGGTCGAGGCCGGGCCGCAACGCGAGGTGCAGCTGCGGATCTGCGCTGAGAACCTGGCGGCCGCTGGGATGCCGATGAGCGTCCAGCGGTTGGCGCGGTTGCTGTGGCCGGCCGGTCGGGGCTGGGCGGCCGCGCTCGGCTATGCGGTGGTGCGGCTGCCGGCACTGCTGGTGCTCGGAGCCCGCACCCATCGGGCGGCCGGCGTCCGTCAAGCACTGCTGGTGGGACGCGAGCGGATCCGGACGCTGCTCCGTCCGGCGGCCTGAAAGTCGGAGTCGCGGCGGCGACGACCCCTCTGGCAAAGGCAGGCGGTCACGCCATGTCCTGCTCAAGCCATTTCAGCGGCGGCTGCTCGATGCGGATCTCCCGGGTTTCGGGAAGTGTCCCACTTCGGGTTACAACACGAAACCGGTCACGTTTGCCGCCATCAGTCACCGATGTCGAGATCGCCACCCACTTTCGGGAAAGTCGTCCTACTTTCGGGTTACAACACGAAACCGGTCACGTTTGCCGCCATCAGTCACCGATGTCGAGATCGCCACGCGGTCTCGGGAAAGTCGTCCTACTTTCGGGTTACAAACACGAAACCGGTCACGTTTGCCGCCATCAGTCACCGATGTCGAGATCGCCACGCGGTCTCGGGGCAACCGGTCCTGGCCCGGAGTCTCGCCATGCTCGACAGACTGGCTCAACGATGACGCAGGACCTGGGCGTACAACCATGGGCTCAGCGCCAGCACCATCCCTGCGATTGCCTGCCGCCGGGCGCCACGGCGCCACAGTCGCGGCAGATCCGGCCAGCTGATCAGCCGTCGGGCGCGAGCGACCACGTCGGCCACCTCGCGATCGCCCTCACCGGCGAGCTTCGCCCGCAGCGCCATATTGGCCGCCGGGAACACCACGCCGTCATAGCGGAACATGAGGTGGGCCGAACGCCAGGTCTCTGCTCCCGCGCCGTCGAACACCCCGGCGTCAGCGAGCAGCGCGCCCACGTGGTGGTCCTGGACGAACAGATCGTGCGTGTGCGCACCGAAGCGTCGCGAGATCGAGGTGTCGTTGATCAGGTAGCGGTAGAGCGGCGCGTCGACCAGGGCGACACGCTCGGCGTTGAGCGCAATCCGCAGCATGGGTGCGACGTCCTCGTAGACATGCCCCTCGGGGAAGGGCGCGTCGCCGAGCAGTTCCCGACGGAACAGCTTGTTGCAGGCATAGCCGCGGGCCTCGCTGAGCAGCAACCGCCGAGCCAGCTCCGCCCCCGACATCACGGGTTCGCCGAACGCGTCCTCGTCGATGCTGAGCGTCTCGCCCGCCTCGTCCACCCGGGCCGTCCGGCACATGGCGAGTTGGGCGTCACGGTCCAGCAGCGCCCCGAGCATGTCCTCCAGGAACTCCGGTTCGACCGTGTCGTCGGAGTCGCAGAACCAGACCAGATCTGTGTCTAGCCTGGCCAGACCCGCATTGCGGGCGGCCGACAGCCCACGGTTCTCCGGCTGGGTGAGCACCTCGACAGGCAGTGCCGCCTGTCGCGCGGCATCACATGCCTGCTCCATGGAGGCGTCCCCGCCGCGATCGTCGACCAGGATGACCCGGTCGGGGGTGACGGTCTGCGCGCCGATCGAGGCGATACAGTCGGCGACGTATCGCTCGACCCGGTACACCGGTACCACCACGCCGATCGTGGCGGTCACCGCAGACCTCCGCGCGAGCGCACATAGCGCAGCGGACCGAGCAGCATGCCCAGCCGCTCGGCCCTGAGCAGGCCGGCGGGAAAGTCTGAGGGGAGCGCGGCGTTCTTCTTGGAGTCGGACGCGAGCAGCATGTGCGCCGCAGCCGGTACGCGGCCGACGAACCCGATCAGGTGCCGCGGCTGGGTCAGCAGCAGCTTCGTCAGGGCCGCCGTCAGCCCGACTCCGTAGCCGAAGATCTGCTCACGCAGTTGGGCGCCGTCCGCGCGATGGTGATGACGGACGATCGCAGCAGGGTGATATGCGACCGCGGCGCCCGACAGATACACCCGCCGGCACAGATCGAGGTCTTCGCCGGCATGGGTGGGGGTGCCCGGGCCCAGCGCCGGATCGAATCCACCCAGCTCGGCGAAGGTGCTCGCCCGCAGTGCCACCACACCCGAGCCGAACTCGCCCGCGGTGTAGGGGAAGGCGGCGCCACGACGTCCCGGAATCGCGTCGGTGGGGGACCCGGCTGAGCGCGCGCAGGCTGTCAGCGCCGCCCCGATGGCGGGTCCGTCCGAGGGGGCCCAGTAGGTGGTGGCATAGCCCTTGGCGAAGCCGCCGTACTCCTCGAAGCGAACTTGATCGGCCGACTCGAAACCGGCCGGCAGCACCAGTCCGGTCGCGCAGCCGATGCCCGGGTGCGCGGTGAGCGCCGCAGTGAGCTGCACCGTCCAGTCCGGATCAGGCACCGCATCGTCGTCGGTGAAGGCGAGCAGGCTGCCGCGGGCGTGCCGTGCGCCGGTGTTGCGCGCATTGGACGCCCCACGTTGTGGTTCGCCGACGACCCGCAGCCGAGGATCGTCGATCCCGGCCAGCAGCTCGGCTACCCCACCGGAGCCCGGGTCGTTGTCGACCACCACGACCTCGTCCATGGCTCCGCGCTGGGCGAGCACCGCACGCACCGTGGCGACGAGCAGTGGGTTGCGTCCGAGAGTGCAGATCACCACGCTGACGGAGTCAGCACAATCCGGCGTCGCACGGATTGTGGCGGTAGCCCGTTCCGCCGAGGCCGCCAACTCAGGATCGGCGGCACGCACCGCGGTGCGCCAGTCGGCGAGCCCGCGGGCCGTGCACCCGAGGCGTACGCGTGTCTGTCCCAGCGGCCAGCCATGACCGCGAACCAGAACCTGGACCTCACCTGGAGGTTGAGACTCGGGGAAGGAGTCCCTAGTCAGATCGATATCGACCAGCGGGATCGGGGTGAAGGCCCGGTCCGCAGCGCTCTCGGAACTCTGGCCGCCCGTCACGCTGGCCACGCCGCGCATGCGGGCGGAGAGATACCCGGCGCCCGTTATCCCCAGTCCGAGCAGACAGCTGCCGGCGCGGACGACACCACTCAGATCACCGGACGCCGCCTGTCGCAGGTAGCGGACCGGGGCGTCGGTCACGAGGCGCAACGCATGCCCTCGCTCACTTGCCAGCGCCTCGCCGGAACCGACCAGGCTGCTCAAGGCGGCCTTGGAGCGACCCTCGTTCCAGCATCGCCGGACGAAGTAGCGCAGGGTTGCGCGCGCCGCCGGGACCAGGTGGTCGACGACAGCCGAGGTATCTCTCAGCACGATGCGGCCCGGCAGTTCGGCGCGGATCCGGATACCGAGTTCCGTCTCTTCGCAGCCGGTCGGCAGTTCGCCGGTGCGTCCGAGCCGCTCCGAGAAGCCACCGGCGGCGTCGAAGGCATCCCGGGCGATCGCCATGTTGGCGCCGATCGGGTTGCGGATCGGGGCGCCGTCTCCGGGCAGGCCTCGGTAGTCACAGCCCACCACCCAGCGGAATTCCTCGGGGAACCAGCCGGGGCACGCGCCTGTCTGCCAGCGCGGCTGGACGGCACCGCCGACCACCGCGACGTCGGGGTCGGCGAAACGAGCGCGGAGTGCCTCCAGCCAGCCGGAACGGGGGACCGCATCGTCATCGAGGAAGGCGACCACGGGTGCCGAGCTGTGCTCGATACCGGTGTTCCGACCACCGGACAGCCCTCGTCCGCCCCCGTTGGGGAGGACCTGGACGTTCGTCGCGGCGTCCCAGTGCCGGCGGGCGCGCTGCTGCAGTGCCGGGTTGTGGTCGATCACCACGATGACCTCATCGCCGGCCCCCAGCTGAGCGATCGTCTCGGCGACCGCCTGCTCGAAAACCGGCCAACGGCGCTCGTCATACGCGCAGATCACCACGGAGACACTGGGACGGACGGGGGCCGAGCGTGGAGGCGCGGCGGCCTCGGCGGACGGACAAGTCATTTAGGTAAGACTAACCTAAGTATCATCGGGTAGAGTTCTGGACCGTCATCCAAAACACCCCCATGGAGACACGCTGACGCATGAGCCGATCGCGAAAACGCCGGCGACTGGCGATCACCGCCACCGCGCTTGCTACGGCCGCGGCCGTGGCACTGCTGGTCGACGGTGCTACGGCGTCCTCGCCGCAGGTGCGCGGAGGCTCCTCGGTCCCCGCCGGCACCCGTTGTCCCGCGGGGCCATCCTGCGGACCGCTGGTCTGGCAGGACGAGTTCGACCCGACCACCGACGGCAGGCCACGCGCGGCGCACTGGGGATTCGAACGCGGTGCCACAGGCTGGGGCAATGGCGAGTTGCAGGAGTACACCGACGCGCCGGAGAACTCGTTCATCGCCGACGACGGCACGTTGCGCATCGTCACCCGGTCCGGTGGTGCCGAATACGCGGCTCCCTACACGTCCGCCCGCTTGGTGTCACGAGACCGGGTGAGCGTCGGCTACGGCTACGTCGAGGCTCGGATCAAGCTGCCCGTCCAGCCGGCCTCGGGTCTGTGGCCGGCGTTCTGGCTGCGTTCCCAGGGCGAGCCGTGGCCGGACGGCGGCGAGATCGACGTGATGGAGACGGTGAACGGCGCCTGGGGCTATTCCAGCAACATTCACGGCGGTCCGGACCACTGGGAGCAGTACAGCTGGCACTCCACCGGCACGGTGAACGACGGGGAGTGGCATCGCTTCGGCGTGCTGATCCGGCCGCAGCGCCTGGAGTTCTTCCACGACGGCCAACTCGTGCACGCCGTGACGCCGGCGGGAATGCCGGCCGGGGGCCGATGGCCGTTCGACGTCCCCGATCGGCGCTACTACCTGATCGTCAACATGGCGATGGGCGGCTCCTACCCGGGTAACCCGGACGGCTCGGCGGCGCTGCCGGCCACCATGCAGGTCGACTACGTCCGGTACTGGGCGCTGGCCGAATAGCGGAGGGCCGCGCGCATTCGTGGCCAGGCGTCGCGATGGTTGAGCTTGTCGAAACTCATTAGCCGGAGCACAGGTTCAGGTCTCGACAAGCCCGGCGAACATCAGCTTCCCGCACAGAACGAGGGTGGCGGCGCGTCCGCGCCACCACCCTCGTTCTTGTTCAGTTCACTCGATCGTGGCCCGGATCAGCGCACCCTCACGGTGAAGCTGACCGTCGCGCCGCTGAGCGCGCGGTCCCCGCTGAAGGTGACCGTGACCTTGTGGGTCATGCCCGGCCGCAGCCACGGCAGGTCGGCGGCCACGTAGTGGTCGGACGCCTTGGCGGTCGTGGTCTTGCCACTCGCCCGGAGGGTCAACTCGCCGCCGTCGGGCTTGATCCAGTCGCGGGAACCGATCTCGACGCGCACCCGTGCGGGCTTGTCGCCCTGGTTCCGGATGACGGCCACCTTGAGCTGGGTACGGGCCTTCGCGACCTGCTTCGACTTCGAGGTCGCCACGCCCCAAGCGCCCTTCGGCGTGGTCGCCTCGACCCGGACGCTGAGCTTGGCGCCCGCGTCCGCACCGGTCAACCGGTACTTCCTGGACGTCGCACCCTTGATCGCCTTGCCGTTGCGCAGCCATCGGTAGCTGAACGTGGCCTTGCTCGCGTTCTTCCAAGCGCCCCGCTTCGCGGTCAGTACCTCGTGGCCCTTGGCCGTCCCCGAGATGCTGGGCAGCGTGACCGCCTTGGGCTTCGGCAGTGCCTTGCCCACGTCGATCGCAATGCTGAGGCTCCGGCGAACGTCGCCGCTCTGCAAGGCGCCGGTCAGCAGTCGCAGCGAGTGCTTGCCGGGCTTGTAGGCGGGCGTCGAGCCGTACTTGCCGCTGGCCTTGCCGTTCGGCAGGACCAGGGTCGCCGAGAAGGTGCCATTCGCCTTGGCTTTGATGATCTGCCAGACGTCACTGCCGTCGGTCTTGGCGACTTGGCCGTCGTCGAGCTTGATCGCGATGATCGAGCCGCGCTTGCCGTCCTCGGTCTTCCAGCCCTTCCCGACCAGGGTGATCTTGCCACCCACGGTCGGCTTGCCCTTCACGGTCACCTCGCCGCTGCCCGGGGTGGGCGTCGGGGTCGGTGTGACCGTCGGGGTCGAGGTGGGCGTGGCCGTCGGCGTCGCGGTGGGTGTGGACGTCGGCGTCGGGGTTGGCGTGCGGGTCGGGGTAGGCGTAGGTGTCGGCGCCTTGGCGACGGTGATGTCGATCTTCACGCTGCGGCGTGCGTCGCCCGGCTTGAGGCTGCCGGTGAGCAATCGCAGCGAGTGCGCGCCCACGGTGTACGCGGGGTTCGAACCGCCCGCACCGGTGGTGGTGCCGTTCGGCAGGGTCACCTTGGCCGACAAGGTGCCATCGGCGTTGGCGTCGATGATCTGCCAGACGTCGTTGCCGTCCGTCTTCGAGATAGCGCCGTCGTCGAGCTTGATCGCGATCTTGGAACCGCTCTTGCCGTCCTCGGTCTTCCAGCCGGTGCCGCGCAGGGTGATGGTGCCGCCGACAGTCGGGGTGCCCTCGACACTCGCCACGGCCTGTTCGGGCGTCGGGGTCACGGTCGGGGTCGGCGTCACTGTCGGGGTCACGGTCGGAGTGGGTGTGGGATCGGGGTTACCGGTTCCCTTCGGGGTGATCTTCCACACCTTCGAACCGCCGGTCGCGCGGTCGACCACCCAGGCCGAGCCGCCGGCGACGATCACGTCGTTGGGGCCGGCGCCCACCGGCAGTTCACCGAGTCGCGCACCGGTGGCCGCGTCGACCACGAGCACGGTGGACCCGCCGAAGGTGGTGCTGTAGACCAGCCCGTTGGCGGAATCGACAGCGGTGTTCAGCTGTGCGGCCGAGCCGGTGGCCGTGTTGACCCGGGCCCCGGTCGCCAGGTTGATGGTCCGGACGTCCGAGGAGCCCTGGCTGGACACGTAGGCCAGCCCGCGGGAGCGGTCGACGGCCACGCCGGACGCGGTGGCGCCACCGGTGTTCGAGACGACCCTGAAGTCCTTCTTGAGCGAGTCGAACTCGATCAGGGCGCCGTCGCTCAGGTTGACCGTGTAGAGCAGCGCCGTGTTCGCGTTCGCCACCAGGTCGAGAGACATCGGCGAGAAGCCGTCGGTGACCCCCTTGATGGTGTCGGTCACCTTGAGCGTATTGGTGTCGATCTTGGTGATCTGGCCACCGTTGGGATCGCTGACATAGGCGATGTCGCGGTACGGATCGATGGCGATGTCGCGGCTGTGCCCGACGTTGCCGATGGTGGCGACCCGGTTGCCGGTGCTCTGGTCGTAGATCACCACGGCGTCCTCGCGGGTGGCACTGGTCCAGATCCGGTTGTTCTCGTCGTCGACAGCGATGCCGTAGGCGGCCTCGGGACGCGCGGTGGGTGTGCCGGCGTCCAGGGTCCGGGGCCTGATGGTGCTGATCACCTGCATGGTGGCGGGGTTCAGTTTGCTGATGGTCGACACGTCGGCGCGCGGTGACCCGCTGTCCCAGTTGTGGGTGGTCGCGGTGACCCACACCACGTTGTTCTTGGCCGAGTAGGCCGCCTGGTAGTGGTCCTGGCCGACGGTGGCGCTCTGCACGTCGAAGGTTCGATTGCCGACGGTCACCGTGGCGGCCTGGGCGGGCGGCGCTGCTGCGGCGAATGTTGCCGTCAACAGGCCGAGCGCGACGACACCCCCCAGCGCTCGGGGGGCCAGGCGGCGCCCACCCCCGGATGGTCGTTGGATTTGCGTGCGCACTGCTTCTCCTGACGTTGGTTGGCATCGTCCGCCGCTCGAACCTCCCTCGGGCGACGGCGCGGCTTAGGTTAGCATTACCTAACCATCATCGGATCGTTCTCAGAGTTTGGTGACTTCAGTGTTCATGCTGGCCCCCGAGGCGTCGTCGGAAGCTGCTCTGACTACGCCAAATCCGTCGTCGGAGAGTCCGCTGTGCGACCAACTCGACGCAGTCTTCGCGACCTTGGACGGCGACCACATCGCTATTCGGGACGCCGCCGGCCGCGCTGTGAGCTACGGCGAGTTGAGCAGACTGTGTGCCGCCTTCGCGGCCCGGAACACCGACGACACGCCGGTCGCGGTGCTCGGTGGCTCCGCGCGGGCGCTGGCCGCCGCGATCGCCCTGGTGTACGCCGGACGCCCGCTGGCGCTGCTCGATCCGCAGCTGCCGCTGGCGCGGCTGGCACAGATCTTCGCCGGTTCAGGGGCTGCCGACACGGTCGTGGACGACGACCTGGCCGCGTTGGCTCGCGAGGCGGGTGCCCCCGGCGTGGTGTCCGTGGAGCGGGCCTGGCAGCACGGTGTTCCCGGACGCGGTGAGCCGGTCCGACCGGACGGGCGACGTCCGGCGACCCTGGTCTACACCTCGGGATCCACCGGAGCGCCCAAAGGCGTGGTGCTGAGCCATGCCGCGGTGGTCAACGGTGCCGCCACCAGCCGCGAAGAGTTCGGGCTGCGGACTGACGACGTCTGCGCCATGCTGCTGCCGCCCGCCTACGCGGCCGGCCAGGAAGTGCTGTTCATGGCGGTGCTGAACGGCTGCCTGGCCGAGAGCTTCGATCCGCGGCAGCGAAGCGTCGGTGAGATCGCCGAATGGCTCCCGGCCCGCGGCATCACCACCCTGCATTGCACGCCGTCCATGCTGCGGCACCTCAACGGCAGCCTGAGTCTGAACAGCTTTCCTGCGATCCGGCTGCTGACCACCTGTGGCGAGCCCATCCACGGCCGCGACGTGGCGGCCGCTCGGGCATACCTGCCGCACGCCGACTACGCCAACTACGTCGGCTCGTCCGAGACCGGCCACCTGAGCTTCTTCCACGTTCTCGCCGGCGACTTGTTGCCGTCCGGGCTGATTCCCGCCGGTCGCGTCGTCCGGCGCAAGACGATCACTCCTGTCGCCGACGACGGTCATTCGCTGCCGGCTGGTGAAGTGGGCGTGCTGGAGGTGAGTTCGGCCTTCCTGGCCTCCGGCTACTGGGGGGAGCCCGAACGCACCGCCGCGGTGTTCGGCGAGCGTGGCGACGAGCGGACCTTCCGCACTGGCGACCGGGGCAGCGTGGTCGACGAAGTGCTCACCCTGGCCGGCCGCAAGGACGACGCGGTGAAGATCCGTGGCTACCTGGTCGAGCCGACTGAGGTCGAGTCTGCGCTGCGCAGCATCGAGGTGGTGCGGGACGCCGTGGTGATCGCGGACGCCGAAGCCGGACGGCTGATCGGCTACGTGGTGCCCGATCCCGCCCGACGGACGCCGTCGCTCGCCCAGTTGCGCGCCGAACTGGCCCGGCGGCTGCCCGACTGGATGGTGCCGCAGTCGATCGTGCTGCTGGACGCTCTGCCGCGCACCGAGCGCGGCAAGGTCGACCGGGCCGCGCTGCCGGCGCCCGCCGTCCGGTCCAATCTGACTGTGCCGACCGACCAGTGGGAGGCGCTGGTGTCGGCTGTCTGGTGCGACGTGCTGCACCTGGAGACGGTCGGACGCGACGAGAGCTTCGCCGAGCTCGGCGGCGATTCGCTGGCGGTGGAGGAGATGCTGGCCGCGCTCGCCGAGGACGGCATCGACCTGCGCGGCTCCGACCTGGCCGCGGCGCCGACGCTCGCCGCCTTCGCCGTCCGGGTCCGGGAACAGTCCGGTAAGCAGGCCGCCGACCGTTCGCGGGGCGTGATGGTCACCCTGCGCGAGGGCGACGGCGTCCCCGTCTACTGCTTCTCGGGCGCCGGTGGACCGGCCTACCTGTTCACCGATCTCGCCCGCAAGCTCGACCCCAGCCACTCGGTGCACGCCTTCCAGGTGCGTGGCCTGGAGCGGCGCGCTGTTCCGGACTGGTCGGTGCGGCGGGCCGCGAGGCGCTACGCCGGGCTGATCGAGCAACGTCAGGCACCGGGCCGGGTGGTGTTGATCGGGCATTCGCTCGGCGGACTCTTCGCGCTCGAAACCGCACGGCTGCTGCGGGAACGCGGCTATGAGGTGGCGTTCACCGTGCTGCTCGACACACTGCTGCCCGGACGGCTGGCTCGGCTCAGCGGCGAATCTGCACCCGAACTGCGCATTCCCGGTGGGCACAGGCAGAGCCGCCGCGAGCTCTGGCTGACCCGGCTGCAGCTGCTCGGTGCCGGCCTGTATCCGTATAAGCCGGCCGTGCGCGACCAGGTCTTCTTCCAGCACGGCCTGCGGCTCACCGAGTGGTACCGGGTGCACCCCTGGGACGGCCCGACCGAGGTGTTCCTCACCCCGGAGAACCTGGACGACCGTGCCTGGTGGCGTCATGTGCTGACCGGTGAATACGGGATTCACGAGGTGGAATGCGGTCACGTGGCGATCCTGAAGCCGCCTTATGTGGAGCGGATCGCCGAACTGGTCGGCGATGCCCTGGACGCTCGCGTTGGCTGACCGGCGACGCGCGAAAGGGGCGACCGACCGGCTGGTCGGCCTGGGCCGTCTGGAGCAGTTGGTGCTGCGCGGCGACGGCTTGACCACCACCTCGCTCGAGGTGCTGACCGGCGAACAGGTCACCGCGCGCCCGTTGCAGCACTGGGTGGTGGCGGCCACCGATGACCTGTCGGGGGCCGTGGGTGGCGCCAACCCGTACACCGGGACGGCGTCCCTGGCGGTGGCGGCCGAGCTGCGACGGGCGCACGATCTGCTGGAGCTGCTGTCGGAGGAGTCGCTGCTGGTGCGCGAGGTGCTGCTGCGCGGCGCGTCCCAGGTGTGGGCAACCTCGAGCGTGAGCTGCGTGCTCGACCGGTTGCCGGAGTCCGTGATGCGGACGCTGTCCACCTCCGAGGCGCCGATCGGCCGCACCCTGCACGAAGCCGGGGTGGTGACGTCACGGAAGCTGACCGGCTGGGGACGGCGTCCGGCGGGTCGGTGGGCGAGTCAGCTGGTCGGCGTCCGATCCGAGAGCGAGCTGATCCCGGGCCGCGAGTACGTGATGACGCTGCCGTTGGACGGCCGTCCGCTGGGCTACTTCGTCGAATGGTTCTCCCCGGCGCTGTTCGACAACCCGTCCGACTCGACCGGAAGGAACCGATGAAACCGATCCAGACCGATGTGGCGATCATCGGCGCCGGCCCGGCCGGGCTGGTGTTGGCGCGGATGCTGCAACTGCAGGGCATCGACGCGGTGGTGCTGGAGCGGCGTTCGCGCGCGTACGTGCTCGGACGCGTCCGGGCCGGCATCGTCGAGCAACCGGTCGCCGAGCTGCTGGCCGAGTTGGGCGTGGGGGAACGGATGCTCGCGGACCGGCTCGTCCACGATGGCGTGCAGCTGCAGTACCGGGCCGGTGACCGGATGGTGCGTGACCGGGTCGACTTCGCCGCCCTGGCCGGCAAGACGGTGACCGTGTACGGGCAGCGCGAGTTGGTCCGGGACCTGATCGAGTTGCGGGAGGCGGACGGACTTCCGCTGCGGTTCGGCGCCGAGGTGATCGGCCTCGACGGGCGCTCCGACGACCGGGTCGCGGTGCGCTACCGCGACGAGGCGAGCGAGGGCACGATCCGCGCGCGGTACGTCGCCGGGGTGGACGGCGCACACGGCATCACCGCACAACTGGTGGACGCCGGCGAGCGGCAGACGCTGCAGCGCCGTTACCCCGCGGCCTGGCTCGGAGTGTTGGTGGAGGCCACGCCGCCCAGCGATGAACTGATCTACGTACGGCACCCCGAGGGCTTCGCGCTGGCGTCCATGCGGACGCCGGAAGTGAGCCGGCTCTACCTGCAGGTGCCGGCCGGCGACACCCTGGCCGACTGGAGCCCCGACCGGATCTGGAAGCACCTGCACCGGCGACTCGACCTGCCCGGCAGCCCCGTCAACGAAGGACGGTTCCTGGAGTCGTCCATCACCCCCCTGCGCAGCGTGGTGCACCGCAGGATGCGGTACGGCCGGCTGTTGCTCGGCGGGGACGCCGCCCACGTCGTCCCGCCCACCGGAGCCAAGGGCCTCAACCTGGCCGTCGCCGACATGACCCAGCTCTCCCGTCGGCTGGGTGCCGCGGTGCTGCGCGGCGACGAGACCGCCCTCGACGGCTATCAGGACGCCTGCCTGCGCCGGGTCTGGCAGGTGACCCACTTCTCCTGGTGGATGACCGATCTGCTGCACCGCCTGGAATCCGACGAGTTCGGCGAGGAACTCCGAACCGAACAACTCCGCACCCTCGCCGACGGCGGCACCCTGGCCCACTGGTTCGCCGACAGCTACACCGGCCTCCCCCTCACCCCCTGGTCCTGACCCCCGGTCCTTCTCGCCCATTGGGGACGGTTCTTTTGGTCTCCGGGGACGGTTCTTTTGGTCTCCGGGGACGGTTCTTTTGGTCACTGGGGATCTCGAGGCAGACCCTGGCCGATCCGCGGTGCAGTGGAGCCGCTGCGCAATCGTCCGGGTGAGACATCATGATCCTCGTGCGGACTCCGAGGGAGATGGAGAGCGTGCTGGCCGAGCTGCGGCTGAAGGCGATCTCCGGCGACCCCGCGGACGAGACTGCCGGAGTGCTGATCGTACGGTCCTGGGACGCCCGGGAATTGCTGCTGGCAGATGAACGCTCCCGCCCACCGGACTGGTGGTCACCCGGCGAGCCCACGGCGGGTGTGGCTGCGTCGATGGACGGCGAAGGCCGAAGGTTGGCCACCTGGCTGGCCAGGATGGCTCGCGACGGCTTCGCTCGCGAACGCGCGATGGTGCGGCTGGCGCTGGAAACCGGAGCGGACGCGCCGACCGGCTGATCGCGTTGCGCCTGGATAACCCGGTGGAGGCACTGCGGCTACGCGCCTGGGCGGCGTTGAGGGTCCGGCTCACTGACGCGCAGGGCGTCCGAATCGCTCCGATCCCCGTTCGGCTGTCCGGACGGCTACGAACAGCCGGCGCACAGCACTCTGCGCGGCCGAGTTCGGCAGTCGGCTCGGAGCGTCCCTGTGGGGAGGTGCTGCTCGAGCACACCGATCGGGACACCCGTCGATGGGCGTTCGACGCCGCGCTCGGCGCCGGTGGGATCGGTCCGCATCGTGCCCTGGAGTCACAGCGACCGGGAGGATGTCGGCCGGTTCTCTTCGGTGTTCGACGACCGGAGCCCCGGCCCGGAGAATCGGGCAGTCCGAGCCCTGGCCGGCTGCGACTGGTTGTGGTTCTCCCGGCAGCTGGCCGACTCGTGGCGGAGTGTCGCGACGCCGAACGGCGTCGACTCTTGCGTCTGCTCAGTGGACGTGGGGGCTTGGACCGCGTTCGCGCCGACCTGCTCGCGGCGTCGGACGCCGAGTGCGAGGTGAGGGGCCTTGGTGTGACCGACCTTCAGGCGTGGCTGCAGCACGCGGTCGCCCAGATGGCGTGCGTCCGCCGATGAGCAACTCGACGACCTCCGGCTGCTCTTTCCACGGCGGAGATTCCGCGTGAGCTTCGTTCGCCATCGAACTCCGCACGGGTCTCCCGCTCACCCCTCATCCTCTCCTGTCGCGGTGATCGTGGAACCGTCCATGGTGACCGTGAGAACCGTCCCCGGTGACCGTGAGAACCGTCCCTGGTGACCGTGAGAACCGTCCCTGGTGACCGTGAGAACCGTCCCTGGTGACCGCGAGAACCGTCCCCGGTGACCGTAAGAACCGTCCCCGGCGTGCGAACCGGACTGATCAGCGGAAGTCGCGGGAGGTGACCCGGATCTTGAGCTTGAGGGGTTCAAAGTGGTCGGCGAGGAGGTTGGTGACGCCTTCGGGGGAGCGTTCCAGCATGCCGCGGACGATCAATGCGGACGAGTCCCGGGCGACCCTGCGGTGCCGCGTCCAAACCCCTTGGGAGCAGACCACGTTGATCAGGCCGTGTTCGTCCTCAAGGTTCAGGAAGGTGATCCCGGACGCCGTGGACGGCCGCTGCCGGTGGGTGACCACTCCGGCCACCTCGACCCGGCGTCCGACCTCGGCGGTGCGCAGGGCGGACGACGGCAGCACCCCGCGGGCGTCCAACCCCGGCCGTAGATGTGCCAACGGATGGTCGTCGGTCGAGATGCTGGTGGCCCACAGGTCGTCGGCCAGGGTCTCGAACGCCGACGGCTCGGGAAACAGCGGCGGCTGTACCTCGGGCAGCGTCCCGGGCAGGAAACCCGGCTGATCGAGGGCGGCGGTGCCGGCGCGCCACAGCGCCTCACGACGGGTCAAACCCAGGCACTCCAACGCACCGGACGCCGCCAGCGCTTCCAACTGTTGGGTATCCAGCCCGGTGCGCCGGACCAGATCCTCCATCGAGGTGAACATTCCGCCCTGCTCGCGGGCCGTCACCACCTTCTCGGCGGCCTCGGAACCGATGCCGCGGACGCCGGCCAGTCCGAGTCGGACGGCGAAGTGACCGTCGCGCCGATGGGCGGCCGATTCGTCGGGGGCTTCCCGATCGAAGTCGCCGACCGGGGGTTGGTGACGCTCCAGGCAGGACGCCATCCCGGTGGGGCCAGGTCGAGAGGGGTCTCGACAAGCTCGACCAGCGGGGTCGGGGTCTGGGCCGGCGTGAGACGGGTCTCGACAAGCTCGACCAGCGGGGTGCGGGTCCTGATCGGCGGTCAGGGGCTCCAGCACGGCGTCCACCCCGGACCGGGCCAGGCAGGGCCGCAGCGCGCTCACCCCGTGCCGGACGGCGTCCGCGGTCAGCGTGGCGGAGGAGTAGAACCCCATCGGCTGGGCCCGCAGCAGCCCGGCCAGGAACGCCGCCGGATAGTGCAGTTTGAGCCATGAACTGGCATAGACCAGCAGCGCGAACGACAGCGAATGCGATTCGGCGAAGCCGAAGTTCGCGAACGCCTGAATCTGTTGATAGATGGCGTCGGCATCCTTTCCGGTCAGTCCGTTGCGTGCCATGCCGGCATAAAGTTTCCCCCTCAGGGAATCGATCCGCTCTTCACCGCGCTTCGAGCCCATCGCCCGGCGCAGCAGATCGGCGTCTTCGCCGCTGCACTCGCCGATCGCCATGGCCATCTGCATCAACTGTTCCTGGAAAACCGGGACGCCCAGGGTGCGTTTCAGCGCCGGTTCCAGCTTCGGATGGGCATAGCTGATCGGCTCTCGGCCGAGTTTGCGACGGACGAATGGATGTACCGCACCGCCCTGGATCGGGCCCGGCCGGATCAGCGCGATCTGGACGACCAGGTCGTAGAATTTCCGCGGTTGCAGCCGCGGCAACAAACCCATCTGGGCCCGCGACTCCACTTGGAAGACGCCGATCGAATCCGCCCGGCAGAGCATGTCGTACACCGCCGGCTCCTCCTTCGGAATCGTCGCCAGCTCCCATTTCTCTCCGGTCGCGCCTTCGACCAGATCGAAGGTGTGCTGCAGTGCGGCGAGTATTCCGAGCCCGAGCAGGTCAAATTTCACCAGCCCCATCCAGGCGGCGTCGTCCTTGTCCCACTGGATCACGGTCCGCTTCTCCATCCGAGCCGGCTCGATCGGTACCACCTCGCTGACCGGACGGTCGGTGAGAACCATGCCGCCGGAATGGATGCCGAGATGACGTGGTGTCTTCAGCAATTGATCGGCCAACTCGACCACTTGCGGCGGAATGTCGTGGTCGTCTGCATCGGCCAGCGGGCCCCAGCGTTCGATCTGCTTCGAAAAGGCGTCCTGCTGGCCGGGGCCGAAGCCGAGCGCACCGGCGATATCACGCACCGCGTTCTTCGGCCGGTACTGAATGACGTTGCAGACTTGGGCGGCCCGATCGCGTCCGTACTTGTCGTAGACGTACTGGATGACCTTCTCGCGCCGGTCGGAGTCGAAGTCGACGTCGATGTCCGGCTCCTCGTTGCGTAGCGCCGACAAGAATCGTTCGAACGGCAACTGGTAGGCAATGCTGTCCACCGCGGTGATTCCAAGCAGATAGCACACCGCACTGTTCGCCGCTGAGCCCCGGCCTTGACAGAGAATGCCCTCATTCCGGGCATAGTCGACGATGTCCCAGACGATCAGGAAATAGCCCGGAAAGTCCTTGGCCTCGATGACCGCCAGTTCGCGCTCGATCCGCTCGGCATCGGACGCGCTCAGGTCCGGATACTTCTCCGGCACCGCCTTCCACACCAAGTGCCGCAAATAGCTCATCGGCGTATGCCCGGCCGGAACCTGCTGACGCGGCAGCGCAGGCTTGGCCCTGCGCAGCGGAAACGCGAGTTCGTCGGCCAGGGCGACGCTGTATTCCACCGCACCGGGATAGCGCCGGAACCGTCGCCGCATCTCGGCACCGGACCGGACGAACGCGGTACCGGCGGCCGGCAGATAGCCGTCGAGTTGATCGAGGCTGCGATTGGCCCGGACGGCGGCCATCGCCTGGGCCAGCAACTGATCCTGCGGCCGGGCGTAGTGGACGTTGCCGGTGGCGACGATAGGCAGCCCACGTTCAGCGGCCAACGCGGCCAGGACGTCGTTGTGCGCCGAATCCAGCGGCATTCCGTGATCGGTGAGCTCCACGGTCATCGCGTCACGGCCGAACAGTGCCAGCAACTCGTCCAGGGCCCTGCCGGCCGTTTCGGCGCCACCTTCGGCCAGCGCTCGCCGGACGGCGCCCTTGCGGCAACCGGTGAGGATCGCCCAATGCTCACCGGCCTGCTCAGCGAGCCGCTCCAACCGATAGCGCGGGCGGCCCTTCTCGGCACCGGCCAACTGGGCCTCGGTGATCGCCGCGGCAAGCCGGTGGTAGCCCTCCTCACCCCGCGCCAGCACCAGCAGGTGGGTCCCGGCTGGGTCGGGCCGTCCGTTCTGCGGGGCTGGCAGGTCCAGCGAGAGCTCGGCCCCGAACACCGTCCGCACCTCGGTCGCTTCGGCGGCCTCGGCGAACCGGACAACGCCGTAGAAGCCGTCGTGATCGGTGAGCGCCATCGCGTGCAGGCCGAGCCGTTCCGCCTGTTCGATCAACGCCGCCGGCCCGGAGGCGCCGTCCAGGAAGGAGAACGACGAGTGGGCGTGCAACTCGGCATAGGGCAACGCGTCGGTGGGCCGCTGGATCGGCGGACGCCGGTAGGGCCCGCGCTTCCACGAGAATGGGGCGTCGTCGCGAGCCACCCCACGACCGCTCAGCGTCCCTTCCAACTGCCGCCAGGTGACCTCCGGATTGTTGAACCCCATCAGTCGTACCTGCCCTCGGCCCACCAGGCGCCCTGCTCGAGCACCAGCAGCCAGGCGGTCTGCTCGGCGTCGACGATCTGGAAGCGATGCGCGGACCGGCCGCGGACGGCGTCCCAACCCCGCTCGCTGATCGGCCACGGGCCCGCCCACGCCTCGATCGGACGCCGTCGCGCACCCTCCACCAGCACCGCAAGCTCAGCCGACGGTTCGCCCCGCTCGCTCACCGTGACCGCGGCGTCCGCGGCGTCCAGGACCGCCACCGCATGCCGCCGCGGAAAGACCGTGGCCGGGGCCGGTGCCGGCAGCGACCCCGGCCAGGGTTCGGCCCGCGAACTGGCCGGCACCACCCGTTCGCCCCAGGGCACCAGTCGTTGCCGCTCGGCCAGCCAGCGGCCGCCGGAGACCACCGGAATGACCACACCCTCGTGGCCCAGCATCGCCTGGACTCGGGAGAGTGCATGGTGCATCCGTTCGTCCACACCGGCGCCGAACAAACCCGGCTCGTGATGGGCGGCATCGTCGACCGCCACCGGCTCCAACCGGACGGTGGTGATTCCACCGCGCAAACCGTCGCTGCCGGCCAGTTGCCAACGCACCCGGTCGACCACCGCGGCGGCGTCGAAGGCCGCCGGATGCAGCCACACCCGCTCGCTGATCCGGCCGGCGGAGTCGGTGCAGCTGACCCGTAGTTCGGTGCACACCAGCCGGTGTGTGCTCAGCGCGGCGATGAACTCGTCCGCGGCGGAGCGCACCGAGAAGGCCACCTGGTCGACCAACTCCAGAGGTGGTTCGAAACTCGCCTCCCGGATCAGTTCGGGCGGCGGGGTCCGCGGAATTAACGGCCGGGAATCCCGTCCACCGGCCAGTGCGTGCAACCGGGCGCCGTAGCCGCCCAACCGCTCCCGGACGGCGCCGGCCTCCAACCCCGCGAAACTGCCCAGGGTGCGGACGCCGAGCCGCCGCAGCAGCACGGTCAGAGCCGCGTCGCCCAGCACCGTCACCGGTAGTGGCGCCAGGAATGTGGACGCCTCGCCCGGCGGGACGACCGTGACCCGGTCCGGGGGATTGGCCAGCCGGGCCGCCTGCTCGGCGGTGAACAACCCATCCGCCACCCCCACCCGCGCGTCGCGGAACTCGATCTCGCTCAGCACGTCGAGCAGCACCTCGGCCGCCATCGATTCGCCGCCGTAGTAGCGGGAGATGCCGCGGGCGGGCACCGCGCACAACCCGGCCCGGACGGTGTGGAAGCCGGGCGCGACCACCTCCAGCCGGTCCAGCACGGTGCTGAAGAGCCGGTCGTCACGCCCGGGATCGGCCGATGCCACGACCAGCCCCGGACAACGCGCCTGTGCCTCCCGGCGTCGCATCCCTTCGGTCACTCCGTCGGCCCGGGCAGTCGGTGAGCAGGCCAGGACCTTGCCGGTCTCCATGATCGCCACCGGAGCATCTGCCGGTGAGTCTCCCTCGGTCCGCTGCCAGGCGGTCACCGGCCAATCCGGGAACCAGATCACCAGGCAACGCCGGGGTTTCGCACTGGTCATCAGCTCACCACCCGCAGTGGCTCGCGCTCGTCGGATCGAATCCCCGGCGCACCGGACGTCGCAGGTACCGCCGACAGCCCACCGGAGCCGTCCGGCAGCACCACTCGAACCTGCCGAGGAGCCGGCAATCGCTTGGAGCTGACGGTGACCAGAACATCACGGGAAGTCAGATAGCCGTGACCCCCTCCCACTCCCGCCCAGCGCGGCGTGGACATGCTCAGGGTGGCCTCCACCCGTGGCCACGCTCCGGCCACCAGCAGCACCGTCCCGCTGTTACGCAGCCGGGCGGCCAGCCGGCCGGCGTCGGCGTCCCGGACCCGGTTCCCGGGACGCACCGCGACCACCGGCAGCACCTCGGCCAAAGCGGCGGTGATGGCGAACCAGCGCTCACCCGGACGCGGCACCAGGGCCAGTCGGTCGAGACTCAGTCCGGCCTGTTCGGCGGCTTCGGCGCCGAGTTCGGGCAGACCGATCACCCCGCACCAGGAACCTTCCCGGGAGGGTTCCGCCAGCAACGTCAGCAGCAGCAAACCGGGGGACACCGAATATGCCGAACCCGGCAGCAACCCGCCACCGGGCAACAACCCGGCCAACACCTGCGGCGTCGGCAGCACCCGGTCGGCCTGGATACCCGCCCAACGGACGTCGCCCTGCACCCGGCGCACGCTCTCCAGGCGTGCGTCGGTGCTTTGGGAAGAGGCGGCACCGATCGACATACATCGATGATCGAACGAATGTTCGAATACGTCAAGATGGTGGAGACGGCCGATGCGGCGCTTCGCTGGTTGAGCTTGTCGAAACCCGTTGTCGGAGAGGGTCCGACAAGCTCAACCGACGATGAATCGTGCTAGATCAGCCAGCGGTTGGCACGAACCAGCGGCAGGCTACGCCAAGCGTTCCCGAGGCCGAGATATCGGCCGGAGTCGAAGGCCAGTACCGACAGGGCGGCGGCCGCGTAGAACAGATGCTGGTCGAGGAACGGGTTGTACGCCAACGGCAGGGAGGCGAACCAGATCTGGAGCATCAGCACCCCGCCGCCGATCGCGGCGATCCGGGTGCCGATGCCGAGCAGCAGTGCCAGTCCGGCGCCGACGGTGCCCAGCAGGAAGAGCGCGTCGGCGACCGGATGTCCGGCGAGTGGCTTCAGCAGTGCCGCGGCGGGGGCGTCCGGCTCCAGCCCGAGCAGGAAGCCCTTCGTCGGGGAGACCCCGGCGAGGACGGATTTCTCCGGAGTGGTGGCGAAGCCGAGACCGAACACCTTGTCGATCCCCGACCAGAACAATGCCCAACCGAAGCCGAGTCGCAGCATGCCGAGGCTGATCTGCTGAAGCGGGAGGAGTGAGGACGTCGCATTCGACGACGTTGCGGGTGATTCGGAGCGGTCGACGGAGGTAGTGGACATTGGGGGTCTCCTGACTGAGGATGGAGGCCGGCCCACGCCCGAAAGGGGCAGCGCGAAGCCGGCCGGGAGGGTGACTCGCCCCGCGGACCCCACCGGGTACCTGGCGATCTTGGGCTCCGTGTTTCGGTGCCCGTTGTCCGGTCGCCACTGCTGACCCCGGGGTCGCCGGGCCAGCAGTGGCGACCGTGGATCAGCCGGCGACCCGGTGCGGACTACGGAAGACGGGGACGCCACTCGGCCGCTGCACAGGCCGGGTGGAGAAGCGGGCGGTGGCACCGAGGTGCCGGGTGCCCGAGCGGAGGATCCGCAGCCGGCGGAACTCGGCATCGATCGTCCGCAGCACCCGCATGCCGTCGGGCAGCGCCCGCAGGTTGGAGGTGCCGTGGATCCGGTCGTGCTCGTAGCTGGGGATCTCCAGGATGGTCAGCCGGGCGGCGGCGGCCCGGCAGTTCAGCAGGGTCTCGATCTCGAATCCGTCGCCCCAGCGGGTGCCGCCGGCCTCGGGGTCGGGAAGGTCGAACACGTCCAGCACATCGCGCCAGAACGCGTTGTAGCCGTAGCAGAGATCGGTGTAGCGGGTGCGGAACAGGGTGTTGACCAGACCGGTCAGGGCACGGTTGCCGAGCGCCCGGGTGGAGGTCAGGTCGGCGGAGCCGCCGCCGTGCAGCATGCGACTGCCCTTGACGAAGTCGGCTCCGCTGAGCAGCGCGGCGACCATCAAGGGGATCTCCCGGGCGTCGGCCGAGCCGTCGGCGTCGAACATCACCACGATGTCGCCGGTCGCGGCAGCGAATCCGCAGGCAAGGGCGTTCCCCTTGCCGGTGCGGGTTTGTTGCATGACCCGCACCGACGGCATCACGCGCTGAGCGGTCTCGACGGTGCCATCGGCCGACCCCCCGTCGACGATGATCACCTCGTGCGCGTCCGGCAGGGTGGGCAGGACCCGTTCAAGGTTGGGCGCCTCGTTGAAGGTCGGCACGATGATGCTGACCCGAGGGTGGGTGGGAACGGTGCGTAGCGACATGAGCGACTTCCCCCGAAGTGTCTAGGTGTATTCAGCTGACTAAGGCTTGCCTTACCTAAGCTACATCAGACGTGAGTCGTACCACTAAACAACCGCTCTCTGATACGGCCGCTCATCACGCGTGCTAGTGCCCGGCCATCAATGTCCGCCCTGCCGAGCGGTGTCCGGTCGGATGCCTCGCAAGCCGCAGCGAGGCGCCGTCCGAGCGTCGCGCAGCCGACGAAGGTCGGTGGCCGGGGCACTAGCAATACCGACCCTGCTCGCGCCGGCCCATCGCCGTTGCGGTTTACCCGCGAGTTGGAAGAATCTGCGCTGATCAGCGGTTTCGATGGGTTCGCGGTGGTCGGAGGATGCCCACCGGTTCCTCCGCTCCGCTACAGGCTCACACCGAGGTGGGCTCCCATCAGGCTCAATCCACCATCGTGTTCTCGCGACGACCAACCAGATGAGGTTCGACCAGTCCGACGATCACCAGGGTCTCGTCGAACTCGATCAGTCAGCCGAGATCGACCCGGAAGCCGGCCGAGCGCAACGGCTCGGCGAGCGCTTCGGCGTCCCCGACCACCACCAGGCTGAGGTCGTCGAGCGGCAGCAGCCGTTCGATCGCTTCGGTCGCCTCGTCCGGAGTGACCCGGCGCAGGGCGGCCGCGTGCGTGTTGACGAAGTCCGAATCGAGCCCGGCTTCGACCAGCGCGGCCATCTGATCGCTGATCCCGGACGCCGTCGCGCACCGCAGCGGCGCGATCCCGACCAGGAAGTTGACCGCGTCGGTGAGTTCGGCTCCGGTGATGCGCCGGTCGCCGTCCACCCGCAACAACTCGGACGCCTCGGCGATGGCGGACGCCGCGACCTCGGTGCGGAACGAGGCATGCATCGTCAGCAGGCCGCCCGAGCGAGCCGGGGAGTTGGCCAACTGGACGCCGTAGGTGTAGCCACGCTCCTCGCGCAGCACCCGGTTGAGCCGGCTCAGGAAGCCGCCGCCCAGCACGAAACCGCCCAGGCGCAGGGCGGCGTAATCGGGATGCCGGCGGTCGATCCCGAACCTGCCCAATCGGACGTCGGCCTGGACGGCGCCCGGGCGGTCGATCAGCAGCGCCCGCGCCGGTGCCGATCGTGGCGCCTCATGGCCGACGGATACCGTCGGCTGCTGCCAGTCCCCGAAGGCGCGGACGACGGCGGGCAACGGGTCCTCACCGAAGTCGCCGGCGAGTACCAGCGTTCCTCGCTCGGGACCGTAGTGATCCTGGTGGTGCTCCCGGACGTCGGCCGCGGTGATGGCGCCGACGCCGGCCGCGTCGCCGGCGGCGGAACGAGCCGCCCGGAACTCCTGGTCGACGACAGTCGCCCGAAACGCGATCGCTCCCCGGTGGGCCGGATGGGCCTCTTCCTGGGCGATCTCGGCCAGCCGCAACTCCACATGGCGCCGGACGTCGGCGTCGGCCAGCTGGGGTTCGCGGACGGCCTCGGCGAACAGCGGCAGCGCGGCATCGAACCGCGTGCCCGGCACTTCGAGGCTGAGGTGTGCCGCGGCGTAGCCGGTGCCACCGGTGAGAACCGCCCCGCGGCCTTCCAACTCGTCGGCGAAGTCGGTGCCCGGGTGGGTGAGAGTGCCCTCGTCCAGGCAACGCTGCAGGATCGCCGACACACCCTCCCTGTCGTGCGGCTCCTCCGACAGCGGTAGCTCGAGCACCAGGGTGGCGTTGATCAGGTGTTGGCCCGGGCGCTGGAAGATCAGCACTCGTAGGCCGTTGTCCAGCCGCGCCGACCGGGGCGACGGAAAATCCCAGGCCGGAGGGGCCGGCACGACCGGGCGTTTCATGCGGTCTCCTTCCGGTAGCTGAGCACCGCGCGCTGCTCGGGCCGCAGATATCGCCTCGCCGACTCGGTGACCTGTGCCACGGTCACGCTGAGCACCTCGTCCAGCCGGCGGTTGATCACCTCGGGATCGCCGTACAGAGTGGCGTAGCAGCCGATCAGATCGGCGCGGCTGTCGAATCTGCCCAGCTGTTCGAGCCATTCGCGCTCGAACTGGGCCTTGGCCCGATCCACCTCCGCCGCCGACGGGCCGTCGGCCAGGAAGCGCTCGATCTCCTCGACCATCGCCGCCTCGAGCTGTTCGGCAGCGATGCCGGGGAGTGCACGGGCCTGGGCGAAGCCGATGCTGTTGCCACCGATCAGCCCCAGCGCCGAGGCACCAGCGCCTTCGGCGATCGTGTCGGTGCGGACCAGTCTGCGATGCAGGCGCGACGTCTGTCCGTCCCCGAGGATCGCCAGGGCGAGTTCGACCGCCGCGAACTCGCCGGCGTCTCGAGCCGGCAGCCGCCAGGTGAGGTAGCTGGCGTCCGTGGGCACGTCGGCGCTCACCTCGGCCCGGGGCAGTCCGGCCAGCGGGGGCAGCGGTTCCGTCGCCGGACGGGTCACCCGCCGCGCGGACGGCACGGCGCCCAGATAGCTCGCCGCACGAGCGGTGGCGTCGTCCGGGGTGATGTCGCCGACGATGGTGAGGACGGCGTTGTCGGGCGCGTAGTGCGTCGCGAAGAACGCCTTCACGTCGTCCAGGTCGGCGGCGGCGAGGTCGTCCATCGACCCGATGGTGGGGTGGCTGTAGGGGTGCCCTTCGGGAAAGGTCATCCCGATCAGATGGATCAGGACGTCGCCGTACGGCACGTTGTCGTAGCGCTGCCGCTTCTCTTCCAGCACCACGGCGCGCTGGTTGTCCAGGGTCTCCTGGGTCAGCTGCAGGCTGGCCAACCGATCCGCCTCGAGCCACAGGGCCAGGTCCAGGGCGTGGGTCGGCACGGTTTCGAAGTAGTTGGTCCGGTCGAACCAGGTGGTGGCGTTGGCCGAGCCCCCGACCCCTTGCACGATGGCCAGGTGCTCTCCGGCGGCAACGTTCGCCGAGCCCTCGAACATCAGGTGTTCGAACAGGTGGGCCAGCCCGGTGCGTCCCGGCTGTTCGTCGCGCGAGCCGACGTCGAACCACAGGTTCACCGCGACGACCGGCACCGTGGGGTCGGGGTTGACCACCACGCGCAAGCCGTTGTCCAGGACGGTGGAATGCAGGGCGAAGCGCACGGCAGCGGACATGTGGGCCATCGAACCACACCGCTCGGACAACGTGGTGCAGGCACGGCGCTCGGGCTCCGGGTGGTGGCGGCCGACGCGGGCGGGATCAGATCGGACGCCGGGGTGGCCGCAGCAGCAACGTCAGGCCCATCACGATGATCGAGCCCGCCATCATCGGCAGCATCGCGGACAGGCCCCGCTCCAGGGCCAGCGACTCCGGCGAGGGTGACGAGCCGGGGCCACCGCCCGGACCCTGGGGAACGGGCAGTGGCTGATCGGACGGCGCACCCGGTGAGAGCGGGACCGGTTGGTCCGGCGACCGGGCTGGCGTCCGGTGGACGTCCGGTCCTCCCGGGATCGTCGTTCCGGGCGTGTGTCGAGTGGTGGCCGGCGGAGGCGGCGCGGAGGTTGTGGGCGGCCTCGACGAGCTTCTCGTCGGAGTCCTGGTCGGGCTCGAGGGAGGATCCGTGCTCGGGGGGTCGGCCGGGGTCGTCGGTACCTGGGAGGTCGGCGGCACCTGGGAAGAGGAGGGCAGCGGCGGGACGAGGGTCGGGGGGGCGATGGTCGGCGCCTCGAACGAGCTGGAGTAGGACGGCCGGGGCTTCTCGCTGCTCATCGTCGGGTGCGGAGCCGGGCTGTCGCTCGGAGCCTTGGTAGGTGCCGGTGGGTCTTCACTCGGGCGGGAGGACGGTTCGGCTGAGGGTTCCGCCGTGGTTCGCGGAGTGCTTTCGCAGCTCGGCGCACAGGGCTCGTCGGTGGGGTCTGCGAACGCTGTCGGCGCGGCAAGCAGGGCAGCGACGACCATCACCGCGACGCCCCACCCGGCGACGCGCGGCCAGCGGCCGAGCAGACCCCTCATGTTAACCCCCCGAGTCTTACTAAGTTCCAGCGTACTCAGGAGATCCTCGGGTTGTCTTCATGACGACCGGCGGGTTGGGGCGACCGGATCGTCCCAACCCGGACGACGAGGTCTTCGTCAGCCCTCGTCAGCTCTCGGCAGCGGCACCGAATCGTCGCGGAGGGCGGCCAGATTCTTCGGGGTGGTGCCCACCAGCAACCGCAGCGAGTCGGCGGCGTCCCAGTCGTTGAGGTGCAGTCCGGCGACCACCCGGCCGCCGCGCACCCACAGCGCCACGAGAGTGAGGCTGGCGGGGTCGCCACGCACGATCAGTTCGTCGTAGCCGGCGCGTCCGACGTGACCGACGTACTCCATGCCCAGGTCGTACTGGTCGCTGAAGAAGTAAGGCTGCCGGGTGTACGGGGTGAGATCGCCGAGCACCGAACCGGCGACATGTTTGCCCTGCTCGATGGCGTTGTCCCAATGCTCGACCCGAAGGCGACCGAGCTGGGGGTGGTCATGGTTTGCCACGTCCCCGGCGGCGAACACCGCCGGATCGGCGGTGGCCAACCGGGCGTCGACCAGGACTCCGTTGTCGGTGGCGAGCCCGGCTCGGGCGGCCAGTCCGTCGTCCGGCGCCGCGCCGATCCCAGCGACGATTAGATCCGGTCGCAGCCGGGTGCCGTCGGTGAGTGCGACCTCGCTGCCGTCGACCCCGTCCACGCCGGTGCCGAGCCGCAGATCGACGCCGTGGTCACGGTGCAGACCTGCGAACAGGGGTGCCAACTCCGGGCCCAACACGCCCAGCAGCGGCCAGGCGGCGGTCTCCGCGATGGTCACCCGAGCGCCCGCCTGACGAGCCGCCGCTGCGATCTCCAGGCCGATCCAGCCGGCGCCGACGATGAACACGTGCCCGGTCAGGTCCTTCTTCAGCGCCACCGAGTCGTCCAGGGTGCGCAGGTAGCGCACCGGGATCGAGCCGGCCTCCAGCGCCGGCAGTCGACGGGGCGTCGCACCGGTGGCCAGGATCAACCGGTCGTAGGCAAGTTCGTCGCCGTCCAGCAGTACCCGCTTGCGGTCACGGTCCACGGCCGTGACCCGGGTGCCGAGCCGTAGCGCCACCTGATGCTCGTCGTACCAGGCCCGGTCGTGGACGAACACCGAGGCGGCCTCGTCCGTCCCCAGCAGCAGGCCCTTCGACAGCGGCGGGCGTTCGTAGGGCAGATGCGGCTCGGCGCCGATGAGGGTGAGGTCGCCCACGTGTCCGCGATCCCGCAGTTCGACGACGGCGTGGGCGGCGGCCAGTCCGCCACCGATCACGACGATGTTCATGATGTGCTCCTGGCGAGTGAGAGGAACTCCGCACGGCTGCGGGAATCATCGCGCAGCCGGCCGAAGAGAGCGGAGGTGACGGTACGGGTGCCGTCCGCGCGGGCCCCGCGCAGACTCATGCAGGTGTGCTCGGCCTCAATCACCACGCCCACGCCGTACGGATCGAGTTCGCGTTGCAGATGGTCGGCGATGCGCTTGGTGAGCCGCTCCTGGGTCTGCGGCTGACGGCTGTGGAAGTCGGTCATCCGGGCGAACTTCGACAGCCCGAGAATGCGGTCGGCCGGCAGGTACCCGACGTGGGCGACGCCGACGAACGGCAGCATGTGGTGCTCGCACAGCGAGCGCACCGGAATGTTCTGCACCAGCACCAACTCGTCGTAGCCCTCGGTGTTGGGAAAGCTGGTCAACTCGAACTCGGACGCCGTTGTCAACTCGGCGAGGGCATGGGCCATCCGCCGGGGTGTGTCGACCAGGTTGACGTCCGTCAGGTCGAGACCCAGTGCGGTCAGCAGCGTCGCGGCAGCGGCTTCCGCGGCGGCGAGATCGGCGGTTGGCCGGTCGTGCACGATTCTCGGACGCCAGCTCGGCTGCTGGTGCTCGGTGTTCATCGACGGCTCGGCGGCGATGGTTCGCAGCCCACTTCCTACGCCCATGACCGACCCTTCCGGTTCTAACATCAATGATCTTCGATATTAGAAGTCCGAAACTCTTGTGTCAATCAAGTTCTGTTTTACGATCTCCCTATGGACCTGGCTATACAAGCCGCGGGCATCGGTGCCCTGGCCGACCCGACCCGGCGGCTGCTCTACGAGTACGTGGTGGCCCAGCCGGATCCCGTGGGGCGCGAACAGGCTGCCGAGGCGCTCAGCCTCGCCCCGCACAACGTGAACTTCCACCTCGACCGGCTGGTTGCCGAAGGACTGCTCGAGGTTGAGTACCGCCGGCTGAGCGGACGCACCGGGCCGGGCAGCGGACGTCCGAGCAAGCTCTACCGACGTGGCGCCCGCGAGTTCGTGGTCTCCCTGCCGCCTCGTCGCTACGAGTTGGCGGCCGATCTGCTGGCTGCCGCCGTCACCCGGGCGGCGAACGGCGTGCCTCTGGACGAGGCATTGCGCGAGGTCGGCAACGAGGAGGGCCGGGCGTTCGCCGCGGCCGCAGACGTCCCGGACGCGGGGGAGCCGCTCGATCGGGTGTCGGTGGTGCTGGCGAGCCAGGGCTATGAGCCGATCCGCCAGGCGGACGTGGTGGGCCTCAACAACTGCCCCTTCGACGCACTGGCCCACAAACACACCGCGCTGATCTGCGGCGTGAACCGCGACTTCGTCCAGGGTGTGGCGGACGGCCTTGGCTGCGACTCCGTCCGCGCCTGCCTCGAGCCCGGCGTCGGACGGTGCTGCGTGACCCTCCGCAACCAGCCGTCGTCCTGACAGTTGTGTCATCGCCGCTCGGGCATCCCGGCGGTGACCGCCATCCCGCGCAATCTCGTCATCCCGGCAAACGCCGGGATCTCCGCAGGGAGCTCGCTCGTACCATCCGGCTTGAGCCACCTCGGTGTGGACTTTCGGATTGAAGCGTGACCCGTGACTCTCTCAGCTGTCCGGCACTTCGCGCGGTGTCTCCTGAACGCAACTGAGCCGATAGCCTCCGAGCAGCACTTGAAGCGCGCCGAAACGCAGTTGTGACTCGCTACCATGTCGGTGCTTCGCCACCGGACAGGCAACCCCAGGACGTCGCAGTCCTCCTTCCCCACCTGCTCAACCGCGACGGTGACAGATGAACCTCAGCGGCGCGATTTTTCGAGTCACCACCGATGATCCGGATGCTCGCGCAGCAGCGTGTCCTTTAAAGCCGGATCACGAGTCCGGCCGAACTCGCCAGCAGTACTAGCACACGTGCTAGTACAGGTGTAGGGTAACGCCATGGTTGAGAAGAACGGCAGCGTTGCGACTCGGACGCGCATCCTGGAGGCGGCGCGGGAGATATCGGCTGACAAGGGAATGCACGCTGTGACGGTGCGGGCGGTCAGCGAGGCGGCCGGGGTCGGGATGGGCACGCTGCGTCATCATTTCAAGTCCCAACGGGCTTTGTTCGCGGAGCTCGTTACCGATGTCATCGACGATCGCCTCGATGACTCGGCAATCGTCGATATCACTCTGTCGGGCCCTGATCGGCTGGTACGGGCCGTGGGCCAGTTCCTCCCCCTGGACTATGCGGACGCTGCGACTGTCTCGGGGTGGTTCGACATCTATGCGACGGCCTTCGCTCAACCGCCCTCCGGGTACAGCCGAGAACTTCTGGATGCAGCTTCTCGACGCGCCCACCACCACATGCGGATCTGGCTGGCCCGGCTCGCAGAGGAAGGTTGGATCGACGCAGGGCGTATCGACGAGGCAGCGGACACGTTGATCGCCCTCTCCTCGGGCCTCCTTCTTGAAACCTTGACGGCCGGATCGCCCGTGACCTTTGAGAGCGCGCGGGCAACGCTGGCATTCGCTGCCCGCGCTGTGCTGCGCGATGCACCCCGGATGCCCGGCATCTTGGGCGACGATGCGCGGAGCCGTTTTCGCGCGCCGTCCCGGACGCTGCCGGTGACCGCGAGAGAGAATCCCGAGCACGCGATCTTCCTGTCGAACGAATCAGGCACTTTCAACGTCCATGCGTGGAATCGTGTCAACGACCGTCGCTGGCAGATGACCGACGCCCCCCTCGGCACCTCGCTGTGCGGAATCAGTCCGGACGGACAGACGGTATGGACGTTTCAGGACGCGGCGGGCAGCGAGTTCGGGAACTGGTGCGTCGCTCGATTTCCGCAATCGGGCGACGAGACACCGACGTGGCATCCGATTCTCGCGACCACACCGGGCACACCTCTCGGACATGCGCTCGGCAGCAGCCTCAGCGTGCTCAGCCTCGCCACCGCAGATGGATCGACCGTCTGGGTCGTGGAAGGCCCTCCTGACGCGCCGCACGAGCGCCCTCTCATCTCCGACCGCGCGATGATGACCGTGTACGCGATGGATGCCGCGGAGGGCCGCGTCGCGATCGGAGTGGCAGAGGATGGAAGCTCGATCCGCCCGCAGGTCAGAGTGCTCCGCATCTCGGACGCCGCTGAGGTCGCGCACATCTGGGACGGTCCGGACAACGGCCTGGAGGTGAGTGGCTTCGCCCCGCTCGCAGGCGACCCGAGGTTGCTCATGGCGCACGAGCGCAACGGATTCCGGCGAGCGTTCGTCTGGAACACCGAGACCGACGAGCGAATCGAGCTGGATCTTGACCTCACCGGGGAGCTCTGGGCGCGCTGGTACCCGGATGCCGTCCATCTCCTGATCTCTCACACCGAGAAGGGGAGGATGCGGCTGTATCGCTACGCACTGGACACGGGCGAGTTGGCCCCGGTCTCGGCCCGGCCGGGATGGATCGGCACCGGAGCAGTGCGGTCGGACGGGGCGATCGAGTATTTGTGGTGCGACGCTGCCCACCCTCCGCAGCACCGCGTCATCGAGCCGGACGGCACTGACCGATCCGTCGTTTCGGACGACCAGGAGGCACGCCCGTCGCGACCGCTCAGGGACGCCTACATTCCCCTCCTCGACGAACCCGGCGAGAGTCTGCATCTGCTCTACGCCGTGCCGGGCGACGAACTCATACCGCGCCCCACCGTGTTCATGGTGCACGGAGGCCCGTACGCGGCGGACGAGGACTACTTCTCGCCCGCACGAGCGGCATGGCTCGACGCCGGGTTCGCCGTGGTTCACGTCAACTATCGCGGTTCCACCGGGTACGGACGGCGTTGGAGAGACGCGATCATCGGTGACCCCGGCCGTCGCGCAGTCTCCGATCTCGAACAGGCGCGCATCTGGGCCGTAGCGAGCGGCATCGCACGGGCATCACAGTGCGTCATCGAGGGCTGGTCGTGGGGCGGATACCTCGCACTGCTCGCAGCTGGTCTGCACCCCGGATCGTGGATGGCGTGCGTCGCAGGAGCCCCGATCGCCGACTACGTGTTGACGTACGACGAGCAGCCAGAGATGCTGCGCGCATTCGATCGGGATCTCTTCGAAGGCTCACCCTCCGAGAAGCCCGAGCTCTTCGCCGCGTCGTCGCCAAGAACGTACGTTTCCGCCATCGACTGCCCAATCCTCTTGCTTCTTGGCCGAAACGATCCGCGAACGCCTCCGGGGCAGATCGCCGCGTTTGTCGAGCGCCTGCGCGCGCACGAGAAACCGCACGAGGTATACGAGTTCGACGGTGGCCACGGTTCGCTGGATGTCGGCGAGAGCGTGCGCCAGATCGAAACCGAGATCGGATTCGCTTCTCGCGTTCTGCTGCGCACGTACGGACATGACTCTCTGCCTGCGCAAGCTCTCCAGGCAAGAGGAGGGCAGCGATCGTGACCAGTCCCGATGCGCAGCTCGCCCGCCTATTCCGCCTGCTGGCGCGGGGCGACCCTGAGTCGGGTCGCTTCTCGATAACGTCTGTCGATTCTGCAAAGTGGTCGCACATCGTCACGAAGCGAACAAAGAACGACGGCACGATGTTGACCCTCTACTCGAAGCCCTCTTCGAAGCCGTCTGCGTTCGCCCGCGAACGGAAGGTGTCGGACCGTCCCGGCGTCGTCGAGTCCACCCAAGCGATCGCCGGAGTCTTCGACGTCACCGACCACGATGGTAAGCCCCTCGCCGTCTTATGAAAGGACACGTTACAAAGCGTATTGCGGACAACGTGGAGGATCGAGTTTCCTGACGGGAAGGAAGTGGTCGGCTGTGAGTCCAATCCCGTTGGGATCGTGCTCCGCCGACTGCTTATGCTCGCCGAGCTTCTGGTCGACATCCCTATCCGGCTCAGCAGTGTCTTTGCCTTCCGCGCTGACGACAGGGTGTATTTCTCCCTCCGGTCCACCTCTGATACGAGCGATGGAATTGAAGTCATAGTTAGCGCGGATGCGGACGACCGACTGGCGCTGCTGCAGGCTGCCCTCACACGTAGCCGATAAGTGCTCTGATGAGCCGGAGTCCACACAGATGGTGCGAAACAACCCGAGCCCGGACTTTGTCCCATTGCTGGCACGCACCTTTACCCTCTATCGACCTGTGGATCCGGCGGCCCGCGACTGTGTGAAGGTGATCGTCGTTCGCGACGGATCTGCCATCCTTTTTCAGCGAGTTCGGACAGCAGCCGGTGAGGCTTGGCGACGTGATCCTGGTTGGCGCAAACGTGCTGTGCGGTGCGGAGCCGGAGGGGCACGTCACCTCGACAACGGTCTACCTGGACACCGACTACGTAGTCGATCAGCGGCGGCGGGCAGACATAAAGAAGGCCCTCTGGCCAGTTTCACCTAGTCAGAGAGCCTTTCGTGGTAGCGGGGACAGGATTTGAACCTGTGACCTCTGGGTTATGAGCCCAGCGAGCTACCGAGCTGCTCCACCCCGCGTCGCATGAGCAACTATAGGGGAGCCGGACGGCACACCCAAATCGAGCATCATTGCCACGGACGCGCCGGTGCGGCCGAGCCGGGGCCCTCGGCTAGACTTCCGGGCGATCCGCAGCCCCGGCCGGGGCAGCCTAGGAGGAGGACCGATGGTCTCCAGCACGATCGCTGCGACCGCCCCGCGCCGAGGATGGCGTTGGGCGGCACTGTTCGTCACTGTGGCACTGCTGTCGGCCTGTACGGGGCAGCCGTCGACGAATACCCAGCCTCCGGCCCACACCCTGGTGGTCGGCGCGACCCTCGAGCCCCCAACCATGAACCCCAGCGCGTCCCCGGCGGCCTCGATTCCGCAGGTGCTGCTCTACAACGTCTACGAGACGTTGGTGAAGATGAACGCCGAGGGCAAGCTGACACCGTGGCTGGCGCAGTCCTGGGATGTCAGCCCCAACCGCCTGGTCTACACCTTCCGGCTCAACCCCGCGGCGCACTTCGCCAGCGGCAAGCCGGTCACCGCGCAGGCCGTGGTGACCAGTTTCAACCGGATCAAGACCGAGCCGGCCATCCAGTCGCCGCTGGTGGAGCAGATGGCCGTGGTCAAGTCCACCGAGGCGGTCGACGACCACACCGTCAAGGTGACGCTGAGCCACCCGTCCAACCTGTGGCTCTACGACATCAGTTCGACCGCCGGCATCATCTACGATCCGGACGGCCTGGCCACCCTCGACACCACCCCGGCCGGCTCCGGACCGTTCGTGTTGCGCAGCTGGAACAAGGGTCAAAGCGTGGTACTGGCCGCCAACACGTCTTATTGGGGGACGCCGCCGCGGCTCGACACCGTGACCTTCCGCTACCTGGACGCCAATGCGATGAACGCCGCGATGCTGTCGGGCGACATCGATGTCATCTCCAACCTGCAGGCCCCGGACGCACTCGACCAGTTCAGCGACACCAGCCGCTTCTCGGTGATCGACGGCACCACCACCGGCGAGGTGGTGCTCGCGCTGAACAACGCCCGTCCGGCCTTCAAGGACGTCCGGGTGCGCCGCGCCATCTCGATGGCGATCGACAAGAGGGCGTTGCTGGACACCGTCTGGAATGGCCAGGGCACGCTGATCGGATCGATGGCCGTGCCGACCGACCCCTGGTACGAGGATCTGACCTCGATCAACGCCTACAACGTGGCCGGGGCCAAGAAGCTGTTGGCTGAGGCCAAGGTCAGCAACCTGTCGCTCAAGCTGCGGGTGCCGACCACCGCCTACGCCACCAAGAGCGCCCAGTTCGTCGAGAGCGCGCTGCGGCAGGTCGGCATCAAGGTGACCGTCGAGGAACTCGACTTCGCCACCTGGCTCAACGACGTCCACAACGGCGGCAACTACGACATGTCGATCGTCGCCCACGTCGAGGCCCGCGACCTGCGCCGGTTCACCGACCCCAACTACTACTTCCACTACGACAACGCCGACTACGACAAGCAGTTCGAGGCCGCCGACGAGGCGCCCGCGGACGAGTTGGTGCCGATGATGCGCAAGGCCGTCCGCACGCTCGCCCAGGACGCCGCCGCGGTCTGGCTGTTCGCGCTGCCCAACCTGGTGATCACCAAGCCCACCGTGACCGGCATCCCGAAGAACGCCGCCACGCTCAGCTTCGACCTGACCGCGGTCGCCAACCGCTGAGGACGAAGCGCCGGTGCCAATTCTGGCCTTCCTCGGGCGACGGCTCGCGATCTTCGCGGTCAGCCTGCTCGGAGCGTCCCTGCTGGTCTTCGGGATCTGTTCGGCGCTGCCCGGGCAGGTGGCCGAGGTCATCCTCGGCGAGGGCGCGACCCAGGCGCAGATCGACGCATTGACCGCCCAACTCGGGCTTGACCGGCCCTGGACGGTGCGCTATCTGGAATGGGTCGCCGGCATGCTGCACGGCGACTTCGGACAGTCCTACTTCACCGGGCAGGACGTCGTGAGCCTGATGGCGCCGCGGATCGCGGTCACCTGGTGGCTGGTGGGCTTCGCGCTGCTGCTGTCGATCGCCATCGCCGTCCCGGTCGGCATGTTGGCCGCGATGAAACGGCACTCGTGGGAGGGTTTCACCGCCTCGGCGCTGGCCCAGCTGGGCATGGCCGTCCCGGCGTTCTGGGCGGCGATCGTGCTGGTGCTGATCTTCGCCGTCGGCCTGCACTGGCTGCCCGCCAACGGCTACATCCCGCTGCGGGTCAGCCCGGCGAGCTGGGCGTCGCACCTGGTGCTGCCGGTGGTGTCGCTGGCGATCGTGCAGTCCGCGGTGCTGGTGCGCTACGTCCGTTCGGCCTTCATCGAGGTGCTCAGTGAGGACTACTACCGCACCGCTCGGGCGGTCGGCTGGCGTCCGTTCCCGGCCCTGCTGCGGCACGGGCTGCGCAACGCCGCCCTGTCGTTGGTCACCGTCGTCGGGCTGCAACTGTCCGCGGTGCTGGTCGGGGCGATCGTGATCGAACAGGTGTTCGCACTGCCGGGGCTGGGCAGCCAACTGCTGTCCGCGGTCTCGCAACGCGACCTGATGATCGTGCAGGGCATCGTGATGTTCCTGGCGGCCTCGGTGCTGCTGATCAACTTCCTGGTCGACCTGTCGTACGCCTGGATCGACCCGCGGCTGCGGGCGGAGGGCGCACGATGAGGCGCGCCGGGTTGTGGTGCGGTGCCGTCCTGGTCGCCGGGGTGGTGCTGATGGCCGTCGTCTCGCTGTTCTGGACGCCCTACGACCCGACTCTGGTCGGGACTGCGCCCCGGCTGCAGGGGCCGAGCCCGGAGCACTGGCTGGGCACCGACGCGATGGGCATCGACGTGTTCAGCCGGATCCTGGTCGGCGCGCAGACCACCATCGTGGTCGGCGTGGTGTCGGTCGGCATTGCCGGCCTGCTCGGGGTGCCGCTGGGTATCCTGGCCGGCCAGGGGCCGCGCTGGGTGGACGAGATCGTGATGCGGCTGACCGACATCGCCTACGCCTTCCCGGCACTGCTGCTGGCCATCCTGCTGGCCGCCCGGTTCGGGGCGTCCCCGGTGACGGCGATGACGGCGATCGGGCTGGCCACCATTCCGAGCTTCGCCCGGGTCACCCGGGCCGGCACGCTGCAGGTGATGAGCAGCGATTTCGTGCTGGCCGCCCGATCGTCGGGCACCCGCTGGCCGGGCATCTCGGCGCGGCACGTGCTGCCCAACATCGCCCCGCTGATCGGTGTGCAGGCGTCGGTCACCTTCGCGCTGGCGATCCTGGCCGAGGCGGCGCTGAGTTACCTGGGGTTGTCGACCGCCGCCATCGTGCCGACGTGGGGAAAGATGCTGCGCGATGCGCAGACCGTGATGTTCAACGCGCCCTTGCAGGCGGTCTGGCCCGGCTTGGCGATCGCCGCCGCCGTGCTCGGCTTCAACCTGCTCGGCGACGGCCTGCGCGACCTGCTCGATCCGCGACTGCGGGAGGTGCGATGAGTCTGCTCGAGGTGAGCGACCTCTCGGTCGCCTTCGGACGCCGCCGCCGGGTCGCGGTCGACCGCGTCTCTTTCACCCTCGACGCCGGCCAGCGGCTCGGCATCATCGGCGAATCCGGCTCGGGCAAGACGGTGACGGCATTGGCCGTGCTGGGGTTGCTACCCGGAAACGCCCAGGTGGCCGGGTCGGTGCGCCTCGCCGGCCACGAACTGATCGGCCTGGACGAGGCCGCGCACGCCCGGCTGCGCGGCGACCTGGTGTCGATGGTCTTCCAGGAGCCGATGACCGCGCTGGATCCGACGATGCGGGTCGGACGCCAGGTGGCGGAGGTGCTGCGGCTGCACGCCCCCGACCGCTCCGGGGCGGCCCGGACGCACGTGCTGGAGATGCTCGCCCGGGTCGGCCTGGCTGACGCCGAACGGGTCGCGGACAGCTTCCCGCACCAGCTCTCCGGCGGGCAGCGGCAGCGCTGCCTGCTGGCGATGGCGCTGATCAACTCGCCCGACCTGGTGATCTGCGACGAGCCCACGACCGCCCTGGACGTCACCGTGCAGGCCCGGGTACTGACGCTGCTCGACGAGGTGCTTACCGCCGAGCGGGCCGCCTGCCTGTTCATCAGCCATGACCTGGCGGTGGTGTCGCAGGTGTGCAGCGACGTGCTGGTCATGCTGGACGGCCGGATCGTCGAGGCCGGGCCGGTGGCGAAGCTGTTCACCGCACCCGAGCACCCCTACACCCGGGGCCTGGTGGCCACCGCACGGATCGATCAGGTGCCGCCCGGGCAACGGTTGCCGACGGTGGAGGACTTCTACCAGCGGGAGGCACGGTGACCGGCGCACCGCTGTACCAGGTGAGCGATCTGACCCGGGTCTTCGGGCGGAACGGTGCAGTCCGGGCGTTGGACGGCGTCAGCCTCGAGGTGCATGTGGGACAGCGGCTCGGCATCGTGGGGGAGTCCGGCTCGGGGAAATCCACCCTGATCCGGCTGATGGCCGCGCTGGACCGGCCGACCTCGGGTGTCGTGCGCTTCGAGGGGCAGCAGGTGAGCGGCGTCCGCGAGGGCAGGCTCGGGTTCCTGCGGGCCGCCGTCCAGTTGGTGTTCCAGGATCCGCGCAGTTCGCTGAACCCGCGGATGACGGTCGGTTCGATCGTCACCGAACCGCTGCGCTCGCGACACCTGCGCGGTGCGCTCGACCCGGTGGACGCCGGCGCCAGGCTGCGCGAGGTGCTGGACGCCGTCGACCTGCCGCCGGACGCGGCTTCCCGCTACCCGCATGAGTTCTCCGGCGGACAGCGCCAGCGCATCGCGATCGCCCGCGCGCTGGCGCCGGGTCCACGGGTGCTGATTGCCGACGAGCCGGTCTCGGCGCTGGACGTGAGCGTCCGAGCGCAGGTGCTGAACCTGCTCGCCGACCTGGTGGCGGCGCGCGGGCTGACCCTGATCTTCGTCAGTCATGACCTGTCGGTGGTGCGGCATCTGTGCGATTCGGTGGTGGTGATGCGCTCCGGACGGATCGAGGAGCAAGGCCCCGCCGAGCAGGTCTTCACCCAGCCGTCCGCCGACTACACGCGTGCTTTGGTCGCCGCGATTCCCCGGCTCCGGGTGTGACGCCGGCCGCGCCTGCTGGTTGAGCTTGTCTCAGGGATCTCCACCGACGAACCGCTGGCTGAGCTTGTCGAAACCAGGTCTCGAAAAGCTCAACCAACGACCACATCAGGGCACCCGATCCGGCTCCGGCTCGACGATGGCGCGCGCGGGCCGGTAACCGGTGTTGAGCGCGTCCGGGCGACGCAGGAACGACACCGCGGCGACGCCCAGCAGCAGCACGCAGCCGGGCAACAGGATCGATTGGGCCATCGCGGCGGAGAAGCCGTCCAGGATGAACGCGGGCAGCCTGCCCTCACCGAAACCGCCGCTGTGCTCGGCTGCACCCGGCAGGTTCGCGACCAGACGGGCCTGCATGAAGGCGGCGATCGCGGCCGAGCCGACCACCGAGCCGATGGTCCGGGTGGTGTTGTAGATGCCGGCACCGGCACCCGCCTGGCGCGGCGGCAGGTTGCGGGTCGCGGTGGTGGCCAGCGGACCCCACATGCCGGCGTTGCCGATGCCCATCAGGGCCGAGGGCAGCAGGAACATCCAGACCGGAGTATCAGGGTGCATCAGAGCCGCGTACCAGAACAGCGCGAGGGCGGTGAGCAGCAGGCCCGGCACCAGCAGCAGGCGTGGGTCGACCCGGTCCAGGAGCCGGCCGGCGAACGGGGCGAGTCCGCCCGACAGGACGGCCATCGGCACCAGCAACAGCGCGGCCTGTGTCGGGCTGAGGCCGAGGGCGAGCTGGATGAAGAACATCAGCGGCAGCGACATGCTGGTCACGGTGAAGCCGACCGCGACGATGGCCAGGTTGGACACCGAGAAGTTGCGGTCTCGGAAGAGTTCCAGCGGAACCAGCGGCTCGTTGCGGGTGCGGGTCTGCGTCCAGACGAAGACCCCCAGCACCACGAGGCCGGCGATGATCATGCCCCAGACCGAGATCGGTCCCCAGATGGTGCCCCAGGCGTAGGCCTCGCCCTCTTGCAGGCCGAAGACAATCAGGAACAGGGCGACCGCGCTGAGCAGCACGCCGACGATGTCGAAGCGGTGCGGATGCGTGGGCAGCTTCGGCACCAGCACCCAGGCAAGCACGAACCCGATCACGCTGACCGGCAGGTTGACGAAGAAGATCCACTCCCAGCCGAAGCCATCCACCAGCAGGCCGCCGGCGAGTGGGCCGACCAAGGTGGCGACGCCGGCGGTGGCCCCCCACAGGCCCATGGCGGCGCCGCGGCGGTCGGCCGGGAAGGTACGGGTGATCACGGCCATGGTCTGCGGCGTCATCAGGGACGCTCCCAGCCCTTGGACGGCGCGCATCGCGATCAGCATGCCCAGCGAGGTGGACAGTCCGCAGCCGAGCGAGGCCACTGTGAAGATGGCGAGGCCGGTGAGGTAGATGGTGCGCGGGCCGAACCGGTCGCCGAGGCGTCCGGTGATCAACAGCGGGACGGCGTAGGCCAGCAGATAGGCGCTGGTCACCCACACCACGTTGTCGAGGTTGTTGGTGGTCGGGTCGAGGGCCGCCTTGATGGCGGGGTTGGCGACCGACACGATCGTGGTATCGACCAGGATCATGAAGAATCCGACGACCAGTGCCCACAGCGCCGGCCACGGGTTGCTGGGGCCTTGCATGTGGCTGTGGCCGTTCGGCTGCGGTGCGACGGGTGTCGTCCGGTCGGGCACGGATTCGGCCCGGGTTGTTTCGCTCATGCGTGTGGTGCCTCTCGGTAGGTGAGGGTCTCGGCTGGCGCGTTGTCGCGCGGCGGACCCCACTCGGTGTCGCTCAGGCGGGCGAGGAAGGCGTCGTTCCAGCGCAGGTCCGCGTCCAACAGGGCCGCCTGGCGGTCGATTTCGACGAGGTACTGCTCGGGAACCTTACGGCTCCGCGCCTTGGCCAGACCGTCGCGGTGCATCGCGTGCTCCGCGGCCAGGGCCTCCCGGCGGATGGCCAGCAATTCGGCCACCTCTGCCCGCGGCAGGTTGTGCGACTCGGCCAGTGCCACCCGGAACTCGGCCGGACGGTCGATGCGGGGCAACTCACGGCGCACCCAGTGCGCCACGGCGTCCCGACCGTCGGCTGTGAGCGTGTAGGTGGTTCGTTCCGGACGATTGCCCTCGCGGTCGGTGCCGACCTCGGCGAGCAGCCCCGCCGTCGTCAACCGGGCGACGGTGTGGTAAAGGGTGCCGTTGGTCAGCGTCACGAGTCGGTCCTCATGCCGCTGCCGCATCAACCGGATCATCTCGTAGGGATGCATATCGCCCTCGCGAAGCAGGGCCAACACCATCACCGCGAGCGGAGTGATCCGATAGCCGTCCGTCATGCGCATCCCCTTGCTAGTCCGGTTCGTATATCCCGCCTCAACTAGTCCATCTGGACTATATGTCCTGAATCGTGTTCACACAACCCGCTTGGCACGTCGGCACGCGGGGACGGTTCTTTCGGTCACTGGGGACGGTTCTTTCGGTCACTGGGGACGGTTCTTTCGGTCACTGGGGACGGTTCTTTCGGTCACCGGGGACGGTTCTCTTGGTCACCCCGGCAACGGTTCTGCCTTCTACTGGTCACGCCAGTGGGTCGAAGGGAGGTTCAGACCCAGAGACCGTTCCATTCCAACCAGACCGCGCGGGGGCCGCGCGAACCGTCGAGCGGCGATGGCGAGGTTGCTAGTGGTGGACGGAAGCTCGTCCGGGCTTCTTGAGGCGACCAGAGGCCGCCGGGCTTCCCCTCCCGCAGAGGGCGATGTCGATGTTGCCGTGGCTTCCAAGAAGGGCGGTCACGGGTAGTCGGACGCCCTGCGCGACGGGATGTGGCCGGCTATTTGGTCGCTGGGTACGGTTCTCGTGGTCACCTGCCTCAGTGCCGCACTTAGCCGTCCCGGGGGTCGGGGACCACCTGGTGACCGAAGGAACCGTCCCTGGTGACCGTGAGAACCGTCCCTGGTGACCGAAGGAACCGTCCCTGGTGACCGGGAGAACCGTCCCCGGTGACCGGGAGAACCGTCCCCGGTGACCGGGAGGTGCGGGCTATTCGGCGAGTTGCTGGACGACGGCGTCGTGGAGCAGGCCGTTGGTGGCGATGGCGCCGGGGCCGCGGGGGCCGTCCGCGCCGTCCAGGTTGGTGAACCGGCCGCCGGCCTGGCGGACGATGACGTCCAGGGCGGCCATGTCGTGCAGGGCGAGTTCGGGTTCGGTGGCGATGTCGACCGAGCCTTCGGCGAGCAGCATGTAGCTCCAGAAGTCGCCGTAGGCGCGGGTCCTCCAGCAGCCGCGCATCAGGTCGACGAACTGCTGGCCGCGGCCGGACGCGACCCAACCATGGATCGACGAGTAGGACAGCGAGGCGTCGTCCATGCTGCCCACCCCGGACACGTGACAGGGCTGGCCCTGCAGCAGGGTCTTGCCGCAGTAGGCGCCGCCGCCGACGCTGGCCCACCAGCGCCGTCCGAGGGCGGGCGCCGAGACCACGCCGACCTTCACCTCGCCCTCGACCATCAGCGCGATGAGCGTCGCCCAGACCGGGACGCCGCGGACGAAGTTGGCGGTGCCGTCGATCGGGTCGATTACCCAGCGTCGCGGACCCCACCCGGTGTCCTCGCGCTCCTCACCATGGACGGCGTCGCGCGGCCGAGCGGTCTTCAGCGTGCGGCGGATCGCGTCCTCGACGGCGACGTCGGCGTCGCTGACCGGGGTGAGGTCGGGTTTGGAATCGACCTTCAGGTCGAGCGCCTTGAACCGGCTAATGGTCAACGAATCGGCGTTGTCAGCCATCACATGGGCCAGCCGAAGATCGTCGAGGTAGCTCTGCTCCGCCATATGGCTCAACCTAGCGGTTCGGCAGCGTGCCCGCGCTCCCGACCGCCCGCAGCGGTCAACCCGAGACCGGACGCCCCGTCCAGGCACCCTCCATCCGGCGGAACGACTCCAGCCGCTCCGCGGCCAGCCGGCCGTCGGCGACCGCATCGTCGAGCGCACACTCCGGCGCGTCCGTGGCGTGGGTGCAGCCCCGTGGGCAGTCCGCGGTGAGTTCCTCCAGGTCACCGAAGGCACCGATGATCGACTCCCGGGTGACGTGGCTCAGCCCGAACGACCGGACGCCGGGCGTATCGATCACCCAGCCGGCATGATCGGGAAGTTCCAGAGCGATCGCCGAGGTGGACGTATGCCGGCCCCGTCCGGTGACCTCGTTCACCTCGCCGGTCGCCCGGTCCACGCCCGGGATCAGGGCGTTCACCAGGGTCGACTTGCCCACCCCGGAGTGTCCGATGAAGACACTGGTCCGCCCGGCCAACAACTCGCGCACCGCACCAAGATCGGCACCGGGCCGCACCGTCACGATGGGAACGTCGAGCGGGGCGTAGGCCGCGATCAGCTCGTCGGCTGGCGCCAGATCCTCCTTGGTGAGGCAGAGCACCGGGTCCAGGCCGGCGTCGTAGCCGGCAACCAGGATGCGGTCGATCATCCCGGTCCGCGGCGGCGGGTCGGCCAGCGCGGTGACGATCACCAGCTGGTCGGCGTTGGCCACGATCGGACGCTCGAACGGGTCGGTGTCGTCGGCGGTGCGGCGCAGCACCGTGCGACGGGGCAGTACCTCGACGATGCGGGCCAGGGTGCCCTCGCCGCCGCTCAGGTCGCCGACCACCCCGACCTGATCACCGACGATCACCCCCTTGCGACCCAGGGCGCGCGCCTTGGTGGCGGTCAGCGTCACGTCTCCGAGCAGGCAGCGGTAGCGGCCGCGGTCGATGGTGGTGACCATTGCCCTCGGTGCGTCGGAGTAGTCCGGCCGGTTCTTGGTGCGCGGACGGGTGCGGCGGGGCGGACGTCCGAAGCCGGCGTGTTCGTCCTCGGTGATCCCGCCGGGCACTCGACGGCTCACTCCTCGCCCACCAGTCCGGCCCACAAGCCGGGAAAGTCCGGCAAGGTCTTGGTGGTGCAACTCACATCGTCGAGCCGCAGGCCGGGGACGGCGAGGCCGAGCAGCGCGCCGGCGTGCGCCATCCGGTGGTCGGCGTAGGTGTGGAAGACGCCGCCGTGCAGCGGCATCGGCGTGATCCGGAGCCCATCGGGCGTCTGCGCGACGCGTCCGCCGAGCGCGTTGATCTCGGCCTCCAGCGCGGCGAGCCGGTCGGTCTCGTGGCCCCGGACGTGCGCCACGCCCCGGATGCTGCCGGGCGCATCCGCCACGGCCAGCAGCGCGGCGGCGACGCAGGTGAGTTCGCTGGCCAGGGAGAGGTCGAGATCGGCTCCATGGACCGAGCCGGAGCCCGACACGGTCACCGATTCCGCGTCGTGTCGAACGGTCCCACCCAGTGCGGACAGCACCTCCAGGATCGTGTCCGCCGCCTGGACGGTGTGTCGCGGCCAGGCGGTGGTCACCTCGCCGCCGATCAGCAGCGGCGCGGCCAGGAAGGTGGCGGCGTTGATCAGGTCCGGCTCGATGGTCTGGTCGCGAGCCGCGATCGGGCCGGGTGCCACCCGCCAGTGGTCCGAGCCGGGTTCGGTCTCGATCCGGACGCCCCGCTCGCGCAGCATCGCCACGGTCAGTCCGACGTGCGGCCGGGACGGCAACGTGCCGCCGGCGTGCGTCAGGTCGAGGCCGGCGCCGAAGCGGGCACCGGCCAGCAGCAGGCCGGAGACGAACTGGCTCGAGCCGGAGGCGTCGATCCCCACCCGGCCGCCGGGCACCCCTCCCGCGCCGTGCACGGTGAACGGCAGCGCCTCCGGATGCTCGATCCGGACGCCGGCCTGGGCCAGGCCGTCCAGCAGCGGCCGCACCGGGCGCAGTCGAGCCTCCGCGTCGCCGTCAAAGCGGCTGGGGCCGTCCGCGAGCGCCGCGACCGGCGGCAGGAACCGCATCAGGGTGCCGGCCAACCCCACCTCGATCGTGGCGGCGGTGAAGCAACGCGGCGGTTCGACCCGCACCGCGTCGGCACCCAGGTCCACGAAACCCACTCCGAGCGAGGTCAGCGCCCTCCGCATCAGCCGGGTGTCCCGGGCGTCCAGGACGCCGCGCAGCACGCTAGGCGCGTCCGCCAGCGCGGCCAGTAGGTAGCCGCGCGCGGTCGCCGATTTGGAGCCGGGGACGGCGACCGTGGCCCGCAGCGGCCCGGATCGTTTCAGGAGAGCCTCACCACCAGTCACGCCGGCGAGGTCACTTCAACGCACCTTCGAGGGTCTTCGTCGCCGTCTTGGTGGCCTTTGCCGCCACCTTCTTGGCCTTGCGAGCGGCGCGTTTCCCGCCGCGAGTCAAGTTCGCCTTGGCGTGTGCGGCCTCCCGCGAGAGGGTCGCCTTGGTGTGCTCGGCCTCGCGCCCGAGCAACTCGGCGCGGTTCTTCGCCCGCCAGGCCAGGTCGGGCCGTCCCTCGGTGTCCTGGGCGGCGAGCACCACGCTGCCGGTGAGCGCGAGGTTGCGCAGGAACTGGTCCTTGCCCGCTCCCTCGGAATCACCTGTGAACGGATTGCTGGCCAGCAGCTGCGGCACCATGCTGACCGCGAGCGCGGCGGCGCCGAAGCGGCGCGCGATGCCGGTCGCCAGGCTCAGCCCGCCCACCACCTGCGCCAGGCCGGTCAGCCGGACCAGGCCCTTCGCGTCCTCGGGCAGATAGGCGACGGCCTGCGGGGGAAGCGTCTTCTCGGCCAGGGGCAGGAGGGTCCGGGCGAGCGGCTCCGTGGCACCCACCAGGGGCTCCGGATCGCGCATCGCCTTGACACCGTTGACGACGAAGAAGCTGGCCAGCATCGTGCGGGCCGCGAATCGCAGCAGACTCATGGGTCATGTTTAGCGCTTGGGGAACCGCCGATCAATCATGTCCAAGCATCTTCGGGCTACTCTCACCCCCATGTGTGGACGGTATGCGTCGTCTGCGGACACCGAGTGGCTCGAAGAGGTGTTCGAGATCGATGAGATGGCTGATTCCCTGCCCGGGCCGCGCTACAACATCGCGCCCACCGACCCGGTCGTCGCCGTGCTGGAACGGGTCCCGAAGGACGCCCCGGACAGAGTCGTCCGCAAGCTGGTCGAGTTGCGCTGGGGACTGGTGCCGTCCTGGTCGCGCGACCCCAAGGGCGCGGCGCGGATGATCAATGCCCGGTTCGAGACGCTGGACAGCAAGCCGGCCTTCCGGCGGGCGTTGGCGGTACGCCGCTGCCTGCTGCCGGCCGACGGCTTCTACGAGTGGTACGCGCCGGAAGGCGCGGCCGATCTGCCGGCGAAGCGGCGTCCGCCCAAGCAGCCGTTCTTCATCCACCCCGCGGACGGCTCGCCGATGGCGATGGCCGGGCTGTACGAGTTCTGGAAGAGCCCGGCGGGGGAGTGGCTGAGCACCTGCACGATCATCACCACCAGTGCAACGGACGCCGTCGGCCGGATCCACGAGCGGATGCCGATGACGGTGCGTCCCGATCGCTGGGACGCCTGGCTGGACCCCGGGCTCACCGAGGGCGCGCTCGATCTGCTCGATGTGCCCGGTGCTGAGCTGGAGGCGTACGCGGTCTCCCGGCTGGTCAGCGCCGTCGGCAACGATGGACCGGAGTTGATCGAGCCCCTGCCCGAGTCGCCGAGCTGACCGTCGCTGGCCGAGCCGGGACGAAGCGGGCGTCACCCGTCTGCGGACTCCGCCGGTCGAGCGCGCGCCCGGCTCTCCGCCGGTCCAGACCTCGCACGGCCGGTACCTGCGGTTTCGACAGGCTCAACCAGTGGCAGTGGCGCAGTGGCAGCGCTGGCCACCGACCAGGGGAATAGCGAACCGCTCAGAGGCGTTGCCAGCCATGTGATGAGCACCATCGGCACCGCCCGAAGCGAGCGCCCGGCCGCACGGCTGGCCGACCCGCTACTCTCATACGCGATGACCATTCCCGCTGCCGACTCCGAAGCCGTGGTCGATCTGGCGACCGAGACGCCCGACGAGCGCGCCGCGCGTTTCGAGCGTGACGCGATGCAGTACCTCGACCAGCTCTACGGGGCTGCGTTGCGGATGACCCGCAACCCGGCCGACGCCGAGGACCTGGTGCAGGACACCTACGTGAAGGCCTTCGCGTCGTTCCATCAGTTCACGCCCGGCACCAATCTGAAGGCGTGGCTGTATCGGATCCTGACCAACAGCTACATCAACACCTATCGCAAGCGGCAGCGCCAGCCCCAGACCTACGGCGGCGATCAGATCGAGGACTGGCAGCTGGCCCGCGCCGAGGCGCACACCTCGGACGGCCTGCGCACCGCCGAGATGGACGCGCTCGACCGCATGCCCGACTCGGTGGTCACCGAGGCGATGAACGCACTGTCACCCGACTTCCGGCTGGCGGTCTATCTGGCCGATGTGGAGGGCTTCTCCTACAAGGAGATCGCCGAGATCATGGGCACCCCGATCGGCACGGTGATGTCGCGGCTCAACCGGGGACGCAACCAGTTGCGGACGGCGCTGGCCGACTTCGCCGACGAGCACGGACTTTCCCGACGGGGTGACGACCATGCACACCGGTGACTGCTCCGCCGCGCTGGCCCGGTTGTACGAGCTCCTGGACAACGAACTCGCCGACGCCGACGCCGACACCATCCGGACCCACTTGGCGGCCTGCGAGCCGTGCCTGGACCGCTTCGACACCGAGGAACAGGTTCGCGCGTTGGTCAAGCGGTGCTGCACCTCGACCCGCGCGCCCGAGACGCTGCGCGTCCGGGTGACCCAGGTGATCACCATGACCGTGGTCACCCAAGAGGACTGACCTCGGCTTGGCGCCTGCCGCCGAGCCCCGCACCACAAACGCTCGCCGGACTATTCAGGGCTCGCTGAACTCAGCGAGCCCGAAGTAGTTAGGCGAGCGCACGGCCCCGGCATCAAGTAGCTGCCGGGGCCGTTGTCGTTGCGGAGTCAGGCGTTGGGACGCTTGCCGTGATTCGCCTTGTTCCGCCTGCGCGAGCGACGCTTGCGTCCACCCTTGCCCATCGTTGTCTCCTGTCGTCGTGTGCTTGTGGGGCGCTGTCAGCGCGGCTTGCCATTCTGCCACAAGAGGTTCCGCGGCCAGGGCGTGTCGAATGGCCGCCGCCCTGGCCGCGGAACCCTCTATGGTGGCGGGCATGCTGTCGATGGCCGAGGTGATCGCGGAACATACGGCTTTGACACCCCAGGACGTGGACTGGCTGGAGCATCTGGTCGCCGAATGGCACCTGCTCGCCGACCTGGCCTTCTCGGACCTCATCCTGTGGGTGCCGGACGTCGACGACAACGTGTTCTGGGCCTGCGCGCAGGTGCGCCCGACCACCGGCCCGACCGCGCTCGAGGACGATGTGGTCGGCGAGGACGTCCACTACGATCCCGAGCACCTGGTCACCGAGGCCTACCTTTCCCATGAGATCGCGCGGACCAGCAACAACCAGCTGCACTCCGGCATCCCGGTGGACGTCCACGCCATTCCGGTGGTGGTGCACGGCCGGGTGATCGGCGTCGTCGAGGCGCACACCAACCGCCTCGGCGTCCGCGCTCCGGGTGCCCTGGAGGACGCCTATCTCGAGGCGGCCGATGTGCTCTCCGGCATGGTGCACCGCGGCGAGTTCCCGACCGGCGGAGACAAGTCGGTGCCCTGGGTCTCGCCACGCGTGGGAGACGGGATGATCCGGGTCAACGCCGCCGGCCTGGTCACCTACGCCAGCCCGAACGCCGTCAGCGCCTACCGCCGGCTCGGCCTGCACACCGACCTGGAGGGCGAGAATCTGGCGTCCATCACTATGTCGCTGTTGCGGGACCGCGCACCGGTCGAGATGGCTCTGCCGACGGTGCTGGGTGGCCGGGGACACCGCGAGGTGGAGGTCGAGACACCCGAGGTTCAGTTGCGGCTGCGGATCATCAACCTCAACGACTCCGACGGCCCGCTGGGCCGGCTGGTGCTCTGCCGTGACACCACCGAACTGCGCAGCCGCGAACGCCAGTTGGTCACCAAGGACGCCACCATTCGCGAGATCCATCACCGGGTCAAGAACAATCTGCAGACCGTGGCGGCGCTGCTGCGACTGCAGGCCCGCCGGATCTCCTCACCCGAAGCCACCGATGCTCTGACCGACGCGATGAAGCGGGTCGGCGCGATCGCCGTCGTGCACGAGATCCTCTCCAAGGCGTTCGACACCTCGGTCAAATTCGACGATGTCGCCGACCGGCTGTTGCGGATGGTGGTGGACGTCGCCGCCACCGGCGGTCCGGTGCAACTGCGCCGCGAGGGCAGTTTCGGCTACGTGCCGGCCGACGTGGCGACCAGCCTGTCCCTGGTCCTCACCGAGCTGTGCCAGAACGCGATCGAGCACGGCCTGGGCCAGAGTCGTGGCGTGGTCTGGGTGAAGCCGAGGCAGACCGACGGGCGGCTCGTCGTCGAGGTCACCAACGAGGGCGCGCCGCTGCCGCCCGACTTCTCGCTGAACGCCACGAACAGTCTCGGCCTGTCGATCGTCACCACATTGGTGGACGACCTCGCCGGCGACTTCTCGCTCAGCACGGCCGAGTCGGGTGTGGGCACGGTGGCACGGGTGTCCATTCCGCTGGCCTGAGCCGGCGGTGCCCGAATGCAGAGGCGCTGGTCGAACCCCCGGATTGGCGGCCGACAAAGGGGGGCTTCGACGAACTCAACCCGCGGCGCCGTGCGTTGACCGCCGCACCCGGACGAGGACTAGTTGGAGCGCACCCGGGAGCGGGCCGCACGGCGCTTCAGCGCCCGACGCTCGTCCTCACTCAAACCGCCCCACACGCCGTGGTCCTGTCCCGCGTCGAGGGCCCACTGCAGGCACGCTTCGCGGACGTCACAGCGCTTGCACACCTTCTTGGCCTCCTGAATCTGCATCAGGGCAGGTCCGGTGTTGCCGACCGGAAAGAACAACTCCGGATCCTCGGTGAGGCAGGCAGCCTGATGGCGCCAATCCA